>OBLU010000402.1_pt1 | contig 41354 bp, 39 predicted proteins | sample 1518681 | NCBI WGS metagenome assembly OBLU01 (sample SAMEA3539304, study PRJEB22396) | soil metagenome | biome: tundra; feature: field; material: soil | place: USA | collected 2010-05 | depth 0.15 m
GCCGCTTCGACAGCGTTGGCAGCGCTAATCACCTGATTTCGGAACTCCGGATCCTTGACCATCCGTTCGTATATGTCCGTCTGCATGATTTGGGCGACGCCCGTATCGCCGAGTTTTACATCGGCATCCGAAACCTGGCTAACGTGATATCGCTCCGCGGGTACCACGGTTCCCATGATGCTCGCGCCGCGCGTGGGCACAAATCCGCCTATGACCATCACTCCGGAACCAGTCTGTGCGTTCGAGCCGGTTTGCGCATTAGCGTGCAAACCATCGGATCCCGTTTGGGCGCTCGGCCGCGGAATTGATTGAACATTCTGAAACCTGGGTCCCGAGGCTGGATGGCCGGCAACGCTCGGCCTACTTAGACTCACCCCAACAACGATAAGAACTGAAAGTCCAACTGTATGAATTATCCGCCTAATTCTTAGATTCATTTTTAAATCCCTTCAGTTTGGTAATTCTCTAGCTAAAGCATGTTCGTCGTCTTCATTCACAACGTAGTGATAGAAACCGACCCCCGTCTTAATGTTCTGCTCAAGCCCTTCTTTATCCCGCTCCGACAGCCAATTATCGATGTCATCAGCAAAAATCTGGCCTCTTGATCTAATAAACTTGTCAAAGTCCTTGAGGTCTTGCCTTGAGATGCCGTGTACTGTGTAAACAGTTCTCTCAATTAGCCCCTTGCCACCAGCCGACTCAGCGCGAAAATTTACCTCGAGTGTTTCGCACATGTTGTGCACAACGCGTGCAAAAGCCAAAATACTTTGTATGCTCAGCGGATCCGGGATATAGGAGCGCTTTAACGCCCGGTAATATCCATTTCCCATGTCCTGTACGCATCCCGTTCGAATCAGCTCATCCAGCAGCGCTCTTGGCGAAATTCCGGGGCAATAAGTAGCGCCTAAGTCTGCAAAAGCCAACGAACTTCTTTCACTGGCACCGCTACCTCGTGAAAACTCCAGGTCCCGAAGTACACCATAGGGTCCCGTGTAGTTAATGTCCGTATGCCACCCAGCCAAAATCGTTGGCAAAGGATTCGGCTTCTGCGCTTCTAATCCGAACATCCCCCCGCCATCCGCGCCTAACAAACTGTGGACCTCGTTAGCTTCAATCTGCGAGATCAATGAAATTCCCTCTACAGTCGGTTCCTTACCCGAAGCCACCAATTGCCTGGTGGCAACGTCAACGTATGCCTGTTTTAGAACGTCACAAAATTGCGGAAACAAAACTGTATTTCTGACTGCCAACCGAACCAGTGGTTTAAGCAAATACCTATAAGCAGCCAGTAAATTTGCTTTAACAGATTGCGTCATCCTTGAACATATTACAACTCTTTTGTTGTTTTAATTCACACTTTTAGCAAAATATTGCGCTGCAATATATCTTTATTCAGATTCTTCGCGGCTGATATTCAGATTCCTAAAAGCACAACGCTGTTGCAATCAGAAAAGAGTACTTAGGCTGCTCACCTGAGCCCTTCTGTATGCTTAATTCAAAATCTCGTTTTGCCGCTTCTCACACCGCCTAAATATGATTAGAGAAATCCACACCGCCATATGCTTTTCACTTCTCGCCTGCTTTTGCGGTTGCAGTTATCGAGCTAATCCGACAGACACAGAGGTATTACGGCGCGGTCTTGGGGGCGAGCCGTCTGCCCTCGATCCCGCTGCGGCCGCAGATAACTTTTCACTGCAAGTTGTACAAGATCTTTACGAAGGGTTGACCACGGAATCCGCCTCGGGCGACGCTTCACCAGGCGTGGCCAGCTCCTGGCAAATTGACTCATCCGGAACGTTGTACACATTCCAGCTTCGATCAAGTGCACGTTGGTCAAATGGAGCGCCTGTGCTCGCGAAAGATTTCGTTGCGGCTTGGCAGCGGGTCGTCGATCCAAGAGAAGCCTCTCCAGTGGCCGATAACCTACGCCTTATTGCCGGCGCTGCGGACATCATTTCCGGCCACTCACCCCCGAGCACCCTTGGTGTCTTGGCACAGAGTGACCACGTTCTGCTAGTGAAGCTTGAGCGACCAGCACCATTCTTTCCGCAGCTACTTACTCATCCGTCGGCGTCCCCTATTTACTCTGACGCAAGCGCCCGGTCACACGATCCAGCCACTTGGGTCTCCAACGGCGCCTATGTGCTCGCCAATTGGCAACCCGGAACAAAGGTAGAATTGACTCGAAACGTGAATTATTGGGATCGGGACAACGTCCATATACCAAGGGTCCAATATCAGGTAGCTACGGACGAAAATTCACAATATGCGAGGTACCGTGCTGGTCAACTTGACATTACAGACAGCGTACCTGCCAACGCCATCCCTTCCCTGCGCAGCCAACATTCCATTGAGCTAGTCATTGCACCTTTTCTAGCGACCGCCTACTACGGTCTAAATTTGGCTAAACCGCCCTTCGCACATAACATAGATCTCCGCAGGGCTCTTGCTCTGGCAATCGATCGCAAGCAGCTAGTTAATTCCCTCGCTTTCGGGCAGTCCCCCGCATACGGTTTCGTGCCTCCCGGCACTTGGAATTACCAGCCGCAATACTGGGAATGGAGAGATCTAATTGACATTGATCGAATCGCCCAGGCTAAACAGTTCTATAAACGGGCGGGTTATTCCGCCGACCATCCACTTCATGTGAGATTACTTATAAATGCCAACGGCGTTATTAAGAACACAGCAATTCTCATTGCCAGCATGTGGAAGGATACGCTAGGCATAGATACCGAAATTACAGAAGAAGAATACCGAGTCTTCCTACAAAGCCGACACGATAAGAAACGCTGGGATATTGCTCGTTTGGGTTGGACAGCTGACTTCAACGACGCAAGCAATTTCCTCGATATCTTTCGATCACAATCACCAAGCAACGACGTGGAATACAACAATCCCAATTTCGATAAATTGGCAAACGATGCCGCAAACACCCCCGATGCGATGCGCCGACGGACTTTGCTCGAGTCTAGCGAACGCACGATGCTTGAGGATTACCCGGTAATACCGTTATATTTTTTTGTATCCAAGCGATTGGTGAAGCCCTACATAATTGGAGTCCGACCGAACCCCCTGAACAGACTGCCATCAAAAACACTCACCATCGTTGCGCACTAAGACAAATACGCCAACAATATTGGATCAGACATCGAATCGTAAATCCGGGTCCGCAAGGCACGTATCCTTCGGTAATAACTTCTTTTCCCCCCCTGAAAAGGTTACTTAAAATGGCTACAAAGCGGGCTACCAAGCTATCAAAAAGTCCCAAGGTCAGGGCCGCAGCGCCCGATGAAGTTACAGTTGATGATGTTGTTGGCGCGCTACTCGATCTCTTCAAAGAACTTCAAATCGACGCCTCTAACCTGGCATCACGCGTCGAATCAGCGAATCATGAACCAATAACGTCCCATCGTCTTTACTCCCATACCGCTGCAATTGGCGAACTACTCACAGTCTGGCACCAAGATCCAAAATATTTGGATAGCTCTGGCAATCCCTTACCCATTAAGACGCGCGGGACCGGGCGATCATTTAATAATTTGGCGAAATCTGTGCCGACGATGCGTGCACCTGCACTGCTTAGGGAATTGGAACGCGCAGGCGCCGTGACAATTGACAATAATCAGTTAGTTCACGTTCGCATGCGATCACTATCAGTATACGAAGACAAAAGACTCGCTATCCAACATACGCTTACGTCTCTGATTAGCTTTATTAGGACACTTCGACATAACCTCGATAGCGACCCATCTAATTCCGATCAGTTATTTCATCGCGTTGCCTTGAACGGCGATTTCGCATCTAGCCTCATTCCCACGCTAAAGATACGAATTAAGAGGCAAGGACAGGCGTTTCTCGAGGCGTTTGACAACTGGATGATGCGCCAATCCAAAGGCCGATCTACTAGACGGAAACCTCGTGGTAAGCGATCGCAGATTTTTATTGGTGTCTACCTAGCAGTGGGCGAGAAATAGTGCCCAATGAGTGATATCTAAGTGTGGCGGCGAAAATTAGTTCTCTTTGGTTTAGAGGATTTTTTGAAATTATTCTTCCGCAATGATTCGTGGTAGAAAATCGTTACGCCTACCGTACTTAATGCGACACCACTCTTAGCAGCAGGCGTTTGTGTCAAGGCTTCTTGAATATCAGCTAGAAATTCGGCACCCTTAATCGACAGCTCTTTTCTAAAGAGAGGCAACGCTTTGGGCGCGATCGGGGAACCAGATACGCTCGCAATAAAACTGGGGTTATCTTGCTCCTTCATGTTTGACAACATTGTTGATATTAGTTCCGTAGTGCGATCTCCCATCGCTCTGATTGCTTGAGAATTTATTCCGCGGTCTATTGCGAACGAGGTTCTTGCCCGGACCTTTTGAGACGGTAGAATCTCTACGGCCCTCGCTCGCAGTAACTCGTCAAGAAGTGCACGCGTGGGAATGCCACGGCCGTACGTCTTCACGAGAGACTCAAAAGTGGCACCGCGCCCATACAGTCCAAGATCCGCTGGCCGCCCATTAGCGTCTGTGAACTTGGGTTCGTCATGCCATGCCGCTAGAATGCGGTTAGTTGATATTTGTTGACGATCGATCGGTTTTTGGCTTGGTTCGGCCCTGGACTTCAGTATCCGCGAAATCTCCGCCCTGGGTATGCCCGTAGTTGCCGCGATTCCCGAAATATTTACGCGCTGAGATATCTCGAGCTGCCGGTTCGCGACACTCGTAACAATTGCGTGTCGCAATATCGAATGCAATTCATTAGCACTCAAGCCTGCATCAATTACAAATCCGGCCAAAGCCTCAAAAACCTGGAGGACCGCTTTTCTTGCGACGACTCGCACAGCGTTGCGTTTCGACCTAAGCGAATCGTCAGACTTGTCGATTCCCACTGTGATATCGCTCAGAGGTGTTCTCGATTGCAACTGCGATTATATTTCCCGGAGCACTTGGCTGCATACGCAATAGGACACGCCAAATTGCCGCGATATTTCTATATTCCCATCAAAGGCGAATGCAAGACTTTATACATGATAAATGACCTCGCTTTTGCGAGCATACTGCATGAGAAGAATTGATGCTGTTGACGACAATCCGAAGGGCTAGAGTTTTGCCAGCTAGCAATTTGGTATATCTAGCGGGATTCGCCCACCTCACCCGTAACACCATCCGCATTCACGCCGTCTAACTCAGGCCGCAAGTATCACCGAGCGCATCACAACCTTCGCACGCGGCTCATGCATTCGGCCTTACGGGATCGGCGCCGGTGATGCGGTGGCCGTCGGCGATTCCCACCACTTGAGAGGAACGAGCTTCGGCACCATGCCGATCCAACCCACGATGCCCAAGGCGCTGACGACGGCAGCGGCGATGAAGGCAAGCGTGAAATGTCCAGTGAGGTCGACGATGATGCCGCTGACCCAGGGTGAGATATTGCCCGAAAGGTTGCCAATGGAGTTTTGAATCCCCACCCAGCGGCCGGAGGCGCGCGGCCCCGCGAGAATCTGCGACATCGCATACATGCCGGGCGAGGAGGCGCCCATCAGCACCTGAAACCCGAACATGGCCGCAACAGCCGTCGATTGAGACCCTAATGCCATGCCGAGCATGCACGGCACCGCGCCCGCGTGCGCCACGACCATCACCAGCTTATAGCCGAAATTCGCCGACCCGCGGTGCGCCACATAGCGGTCAATGCTCCAACCGATGGCGAGCGCGCTCAGGCCGTTGATCAGATATCCGAGCGTGGTCACATGCTCCATTTCATGCATCGAGAAACCGCGCTCATTCACGAGGTAGCTCGGAAGCCAGCTCAGCATGAAATACCACACGTAGTTGCTCGAGAATAGTCCGAGGCTCGTGCCCCACAAACCCTTTTGTCTGAGAACCATCGACCAGGTGGGCGTCTGCGCATCGCTCCGTGCCGTGGCAAGCGCGGGAAGCTTCACCGCGGACCATGGCGCAAGCCACAGCAGCGAGATCACGCCGAAGACCAGGAAGGTACCGCGCCAACCGAAGTGATCGATCAGGAGTCCCGCGGCGAAGATACCGGCGCCGGGACCGATAAGATAGCCGAACGCGACGATGCCGTTCGCCTGGCCCAAACCCTTGACGGGAACGACCGAAGCGAGGAGTTTCGAGACGCAGGGAAATCCGGCGCTTTCACCGAGCCCCAGCATCATGCGAAGCGCGATCAACATCGCGAAGCTGCTGGCGATACCCACCAGCATGGTCGCCGTCGCCCAGATGACAAGGCCCGCGGCGAGCACGCGATGCGCCCCGTAGCGCTCGGCCAGCCACCCCACCGGAATCTGAATGAGGGCGTAGACCCAGAAAAATGCCGAGAACAGCCGGCCGAGTTGCTCATTGGTCAAATGCAGATCATGCTGGATCAGGGGCGCGGCGGTCGGCACGGCGCCTCGGTCCACGTAGTTGATGAATAGCACCGTCGCCAGCATCAGCACCACAAGGATGGGACGCGTGACACGCGCGCCGGCGACCCCGGGATTAGCGACAGAGTTCAGCTCGCGTAGTCCGCTTGGGTGCGATCGAGCATGCGCTTCAAGGCATCGAAATGCAGTTCGGCGCGATCACGGCCGCCGACCGCGCCGCCCGCCGCGAATTGTGCGGCCGTTGCCTTCGCCACCGGCTCCGGAATCCGCCTCAAGGGGCGCCCGGTGGATAGCGCGAGTATCTGAGCCTGGCACGCGCGTTCCAGAAAATACAGCCGCTCGAACGCCTTTGGCACCGACTCGCCCACTGCGAGCGCACCGTGATTGCCCATCATCAGTACCGATTTATCCCCGAGCGCCCGCGCCAGGCGTTCGCCTTCGGAAGCATCGAATGCAAGCCCGTTGTAATCGGTGTCGTAGGCAACATCGTCGTAGAAGGCGAGCGCGCTCTGCACCGCCATTTCCAGGCGGGGATTCTCGAGCATGCCGAGCGCGGTCGCGTACGGCATATGCGTGTGCAGCACGCATCGCGCCCGAGGCGCGAGGCGGTGAATCGGCAAGTGAATGTACAGCGCGGTGTCTTCGACGGGCCCTCGGCCGCTCAGCATCTGCCCGTTGAAATCGATCACCATGAAATCGCTGGCCTTGACCTCCGACCAATGCAGCCCGAAGGGCGCAAGCAGAAAGCGATCCGTATGACCCGGCACCATCAAGGTCAGGTGGTTGTCGATACCCTCGTTCAATCCGAAATGCGCCGCCAGGCGATAACAGGCGGCGAGATCGATGCGCGCCTGGCGTTCGCTCTCGGTCTGCACTTTTACGGACTTAAAGTTCGCGTTCATTGTCGACTCACGGGATTCGGCCGAGGCTTAAGTATAACGTGCACCGGATTCAAGGAGCGCCGTCCTCGCCAAAACAGTACCATTTCCTCCGATAATGCGGCCATCCGGAACGGCCGGGTCCTTTTCATGCCTCGTTCACATAAACTGCGCACTATGGCCGGATGGACCCCACGTCAATGAACGACTCGCGCGCCCCTAAAGTAATCGACCTGGTCTACTTCAACGCGGGCGGCGGCCATCGCGCCGCCGCCACCGCCCTCGAAACCGTCATCCGCGAACAGGGCAGGCCCTGGCAGGTGCGCCTGGTCAATTTGATGGAGGTTCTCGACCCGAAGGATGTGTTCCGGAAAACCACCGGAATGAATCCCGAGGATCTCTACAACACCCGGCTGGCTCGCGGCTGGAACATCGGGTTGGCCCAGGAGCTGAAGTTGCTGCAGGCGCTGATCCGCTTGAGCCACAAGTCGATCACCAGTCAGCTGCGCCGATACTGGCGCCGAACCAAGCCCGATATGGTGGTCTCGCTCATACCGAATTTCAATCGCGCGATGTACGAAGCGCTCGACGTTGCGCGGCCCCAGGCTCCGTACGTGACGATCCTCACCGACTTCGCGGACTTCGCGCCGCATTTTTGGATCGAACCCGACCAGGCGCAGTACTTCATTTGCGGTACCCCCAAGGCGGCGGCGCAGGCGCGCGCAATGGGCTATGAGGAGAGCCAAATTCACCTCACTTCCGGCATGATCATCCGCCCCGACTTCTATCACGAATCCCCGCTCGATCGGCGTGCCGAGCGGCAAAAACTGGGGCTCGATGCGGATCGGGCGACCGGAATCGTCATGTTCGGCGGCACCGGATCGAAGGTGATGCAGGGTATCGCGCGACGGCTCGATGATACGCAGCTCATTTTGATCTGCGGTCACAATGCGCCGCTTGCGCAGCGGCTGGGCGCGAGGACTTCGACGGCGCCGCACCTGGTGCTCGGATTTACTTCAGAGATCCGCTACTACATGCAGTTGAGCGATTTCTTCATCGGCAAACCCGGCCCCGGCAGCATCAGCGAGGCCGTTCAGCAGGGGCTGCCCGTGATCGTGGTGCGCAACACCTGGACCATGCCGCAGGAGCGCTACAACACCGATTGGGTCAAGGACAACGGCGCGGGAATCGTCTTGGATTCGTTCCGCTCGGTTCGCGACGGCGTTGCCGAGATCACCGATCGGCTCGCAGGGTTTCGGGCCGACATATCCAAGATCCGCAATCGCGCCGTGTTCGAAATTCCGCGCATCCTCGAGAGCATTATGGAGAGCGGCCGGCCGAGCACTCACAGGGCGCCCGCATCGGATGATGCGCACGGGGCGGCGGTGCTCAGTTGACCACGTTCCTGCTGGCGTTCGGGGCGCTGTTCTCGATCGTCAATCCGTTGTCGGGAGCATTCATATTCTACGGCGCGACCTTGGGACTCGAACCGAAGGTGCGCGCCCACATATCCCGTTGGGTGGCGATCTACGCGTTTTGCATCGTGACCGCCTCTCTCTATATTGGCGCTTACGTGCTCAGCTTCTTCGGGATCTCGATTCCGGTGCTGCGGGTCGCCGGCGGCATCATCGTGGCGATGTCGGGCTGGCGAATGCTGACCGAGCCGGACGCCACTGAACAGCGCCGCAGCGAAACACCGTACCCGCGCTCGACCGACGTGCCGCCGAGCCGGCTCGCCTTCTACCCCCTGACGATGCCGCTGACCACGGGACCCGGCACCATTTCGGTTGCAATCTCCATCGGCGCGGGCCGTCCGAGCGGATTTCACGTGTCCTCGTTCGCCTTTTTCGGCGAAACCCTGGCGGCGGTGCTGCTGCTCGTGCTGTTCGTTTATCTGGCCTACCGCAATTCGGTGCGGCTCGCGGATTTCATCGGCGCCACCGGCACCACGATCATCGTGCGCCTGTCGGCGTTCCTGCTGTTCTGTATCGGCATCCAGGTGTTATGGAACGGCGCGGCAGAACTATTGGGCAGATTGCCGTTCGGCACCACCGGAACCGGCTGAGCGATGCGCCGCGGGCTCTTAGGGCTCGATGCCCTGCGCCTTCAGGTATTCGTCGTAGGTGCCCCTGAAGTCGACCATGCCGCCGCCGGGCTTCAACTCGATCACGCGAGTCGCGAGTCCGCCCACGAACTCCCGGTCGTGCGATACGAAGATGAGCGTTCCGGCATAGTGCTCGAGGCCGATCTGCAGCGATTCTATGGTTTCCATGTCCATGTGATTGGTCGGTTCGTCCATCAGCAGCACATTGGGTTTGGTGAGCATCAGTTTGCCGTAGATCATCCGGCCCTTCTCGCCGCCGGACAGAACCTTCACCGACTTCTTGGTCTCGTCTCCCGAAAATAGGAGTCTTCCTAAGGTCGCGCGAACCAGCTGGTCGTCATCCGCCTTGCCCGTATAGCGCGACATCCAGCTGAAGAGGTCCATTTTCAATTCGAACTCCGCTTGCGGGTCCTGCGGCATGTATCCCGGCTGGGCATTTTCGACCCAGGTGATGCGCCCGGCCGAGGGGGTCAGTTCGCCGGCGAGGCAGCGCATCAGCGTCGTCTTGCCCACCCCGTTCGGACCGATCACGGCGACACGCTCGCCGGCTTCGATGTTGACCGTGAGGTTCTTGAGCACTTCTCCGTCGGGACCCGGGTAGCTGAAACTCAACTTGTCGACCGACACCGCCGAGCGATACAGCTTCTTGCCCTGCTCGAAGCGGATATAGGGGTTCTGGCGCGACGAGGGTCTGATTTCCTCGATCTTGATCTTCTCCAGCTGCTTCTTGCGCGAGGTCGCCTGCCGCGCCTTCGAGGCGTTGGCGGAGAATCGCCGCACGAATTCCTGCAGGTCCGAGATCCGGTCCTTGGCCTTGGCATTCGCGGCCTCGACGCGCGCCCGCGCCTGCACCGATGCCAGCATGAAATCGTCGTAGTTGCCGGGATAGATCTTGAGCTGCTGAAAATCAAGGTCCGCGATGTGCGTGCACACCTGATTTAGAAAATGCCGGTCGTGGCTGATGATGACCATGGTGGCATCGTAGTTATTGAGCGCGCCCTCGAGCCAGCGGATCGAATGAATGTCCAGATTGTTGGTCGGCTCATCGAGCAGCAGCACATCTGGGCGCGAGAACAGTGCTTGCGCGAGCAGCACGCGCAATTTCAAGCCGGGAGGCACCTCCCGCATGGGTCCGTTGTGGCGCGATTCGGGAATGCCGGCGTCGGCCAAAATGCTGCCGGCGCGCGCCTCGGCATCGTAGCCGCCGTACTCGGCGAATACGCCCTCGAGCTCGGCCGCCTTCATATAGTCCGCATCGGTCGCATTCGGGTCCGCGTATATGAGATCGCGCTGCCGCATCGCCTCCCACAGTTCGGCGTGCCCGCGCATCACCACATCGAGCACCCGCTCATCCTCGTAGGCGAATTGGTTCTGGTTCAATCTGCCGAGGCGCATGCCCGCCTGCAGCATGACATCGCCGGCGCTGGCCTCCAGCTCGCCGCCGAGCACCTTCATCAGGGTGGACTTGCCGGAGCCGTTCGCGCCGATGAGCCCATAGCGGTTGCCGTCGGCGAACTTGACCGTGACCTGTTCAAACAGCGGCTTCGCGCCGAACTGAATGGCGACGTTGGAGGTGGAAAGCATTTATATCCAATGATTACGAGAAATGCGGCCATGGCCGCGCCCACGCTGAGCCTAAGTTCTCCGCTCGTGGATTACTGCGCCCGCGGTGCCTTACAGCTACCGCCAAGCGGCCTCCCTGCGCGGGGTGAATGGCGCGAATTCAAGTGACCGGCCAGTCCGGCGGCGGATTCTAGCCGAGCCCGGGCCCGGGCGGTTGGCTTTCTTGCACCTGCCGCACCCGTGCTAAAGAAGGCACGTACGGCACGCCCGAGGCGGCCGCATCGTTGCAGCCCACGGGCGACAAAGGCACGACCGTCGAGGACAATGTGGGTGTAATTCCGCGCGTCGTTTACCCCCAGACACTCCGGCGATCCACACATCAGGAGCGCATACGGCGCCGAATTGATCGTGACCACTCGCACCTCGTTCGAATTGGCGGTATAGGCGCGCAACAAAGCGAATGGGTTACTAAACACAGCGTCTTAAGTAAATCAGCATAGGCGGCGCAGCACATTGTTTGGTCGGCGCCAGCGATCGAAGCAAGCGTTGACGGCCTTCAGTACGTCGGGAAGCGTTGCGAAGTAGCGGTTGTGCGTTGCCAAGCGCCGGGCCAGTTTCCAAACCCGCTCGATCGGAGCGAGTTGCGGGCTGTAGGGCGGCAGAAACAGCAGCCGCAGGTGTTGGGCGTTGCGACGCAGGAATGGGCGCAGGAGTATTGCGTGATGATAGCGCGCATTGTCGAGCACCAGGATCATGCGTCGGCCCGGGGTGTGTTGGCGCAGCAGCCGCTTGAGAAAGTCCTGGAAGGACGCGGCGTTGAAAATCGTGCACATCATGCGAACGAACTGACCGCTGCCTACGCTGACGGCGCCGAAACACGCCACGGACTTGCGGGTCGGGGCATGCTGCAGGATGGGATCCTTGATTTCCGGGGGTACCCACATGCGGCAACGCGAGCCGTGTTGCTGGAAGTGACATTCATCCAGACTCCACAGTTCGACGTCGGGACGGCGAGCCGGACGACGGAGTTTTTTTTACCGCCGCGACTTTCAGCGGATCGGACTGGGCGACTTGGGGACGCGGTTTGCGTAGCCGAAAGCCCATCTGTCGAAACAGCCGCTGGCATTGCCGCACTCCCAGGTCCACCCCGTACCGGTGACGCAAATGTTCAGCTAAGACCGGGCCATCCCAAAGCGTGGCGGCCACGCCAAAGTCACGCGGAGTCTTACGCAGATCGCCTTGCAATCGGCGCCAGTCTTTCGCATCCAGTGTGCGCGGCCGCCCGGCGCGCTCCCCTTCCCGCAGGGCGTCCAGGCCACCTTGCTCGAAGCGGCTCACCCAGCGCTGCACCGTCGTGCCGTTCTCGCCAAACAGCTCGGCAACTTCCCGGCACGATTGGCCTGCCGTCACCAGCAACAAGCCGTGCAGTCGATGGTCGTAACGCGACTCCTCACTGCGTGCGATCTCCTGCTGAATCGCTATTCGCATTACCTCAGCATCCTCAATCTGCAGTTTGCGCATCGCCTTTCTCCCAAAGGAAAGAACGATGCAATAATATCACTATGATGCATTACTTATGTCGTCGTGTTTAGTTCCCGAGTTAAGCAGAGAAAAATCGCCCATTGACGCGTTGCGTTATGGCAAATTGCCGCCCTGGGAACGATTGCTGCGGCGGAGTGACAACGAGCGGGGGCTAGGCGTTTAAAATCAATCGGATAAGAAAAGGAGACTGATGGGAATGCTCCAGCCCGGCCTCATCATGGATCGGCTCTTGCTGATATCCGATGTGATCGAGCATGCCGCCGCTCAATTCGGCGACAGCGAAATCGTCTCGCGCGAGACGCACGGACCGCTGTTCCGCTATACCTATGCGCAATGCGCCGCGCGCGCGCGCAAGCTCGCGCACGCACTCCGGTACCTCGGGCTGCGCGCCGGCAATGCCCTGGCGACGCTTGCCTGGAACAACCATCGGCATCTCGAAATCTATTACGCCGTATCCGGCAGCGGCATGGTGATACACACCTGCAACCCGCGATTGCATCCCGAGCAGCTAATCTACATCGTCAACCACGCCGAAGACCGCGTGCTGTTCTTCGACCGCACCTTTGCGCCACTGATCGAGCGCATCGCGCCTCGCTGTCCCAAGGTCAAGGCCTGGATAGGCTTGAGCGATGCGACCAACATGCTCGCGGGCGTCGACAACGTCCTGTGCTACGAGGACTGCATCGCTCCGCACCCGGAACAATTCGACTGGCCGCAGTTCGATGAACGCGGCGCCGCGGCCATTTGTTATACCTCGGGCACCACCGGACATCCCAAAGGCGCGCTGTATTCGCACCGCGCCATCGTGCTCAATACCACCGCCTGCTGTTTGCCGGGAGTGCTGTCCATATCGCCCAGGGACACGATTTTGCCGGCGGTGCCCATGTTTCCCGTCAATGGCTGGTGCATTCCCTATGCCGCGCCCATCGGTGGCGCCAAATTGGTGCTGCCCGGGCAGCGCCTGGACGGCGCCAGTCTGTACGAGCTGATGGAGGCGGAAGGCGTCACCTTGACCTGTTTGAGCGCTCGACAGATGAATACGCCCGCCGCCGCACGCCACGCCCACAGCGCCAAACACGGCAAGTCCGCTTTTGGCATCGAGATCAAAGTCGTCGATCAGAACGGCGCCACTCTGCCCCGCGATGGCGTCTCGCAAGGCGAATTGATGGTGCGAGGCCAATGGATCATCGAGCGCTACTACAAATCCGATGCCTCGGCGCAAGTCGATGGATGTTTCCCGACCGGCGATATTGCCACCATCGACGCGCACGGCCTGTTGCACATCAAGGATCGCGCCAAGGATTTGATCAAGGCCGGCGGTGAATGGATCAGTTCGATTGACCTGGAGAATGCCGCCGTCGGCCATCCGGCCGTGGCCATGGCCGCGGTCATCGGCGTCGAGCATCCGCGCTGGGAAGAGCGGCCCTTGCTGTTCATCGTGCGCAAACCGGATCACACTCTCGAACGGAAGGCGCGAGCGCTACGGCAGCGTATTCATATAGGGGGGCAGGTAAACGATGATCATGGCGATGAAATCGGCGGCGATCGGCTTTGGGGCACTCGGCCTGGCGGCGATCGGTCTTTGGTGCTGCGCGCCGCTGCCGGGGCTCGCGGCGGACGCGGATTACCAGGCGAGAGTGACGCAAGTACTCAAACACACCCCGTTGATCGACGGACACAACGATCTGCCGTGGGAAATCCGCGTGCGGTTCAAAGGGCAGCTCGCCGCCATCGACCTCGCCTCCGACACATCCAAGATTGCGCCGCCGCCGCACGAGGCCGCGCTCATGACCGACATTCCGCGTCTGCGGGCGGGCCTGGTCGGCGGTCAATTCTGGTCGGTGTGGGTTCCGGTCAATACCAAGGGTCCCGAGGCGGTACAGACGACCCTCGAACAAATCGACTTGGTGAAGCGCATGGCGGCGCGCTACCCGGCCACCTTCGAGATCGCCTATACCGCCGCCGATGTACGCAGAATCCACAAGTCCGGAAAGATTGCCTCCCTGATCGGCATCGAAGGCGGCCACCAGATCAACGACTCCTTGGCCGTCCTGCGTCAGATGTACGATCTCGGTGCGCGCTATATGACGTTGACCCACATACACAACACCGATTGGGCCGACTCCGCCACCGACGCTCCCGCGCACCATGGATTGACTCCGTTCGGCACGGAAGTGATTCGGGAAATGAACCGGCTCGGCATGCTCGTCGATTTGAGCCACGTGTCCCCCGAGGCCATGAAGGCGGCGCTTGCGGCGAGTGAGGCGCCGATCATGTTTTCCCATTCCTCCGCGCGCGCCATCGTCGATCATCCGCGCGATGTTGCCGACGATGTCCTGCGGCTGGTCGCGATAAACGATGGCGTGGTGATGGTGAATTTCTTTCCAGCCTATGTGTCGGCGGCGCGCAACCAGTGGGAAGCCGATCGCGCCGCGGAAATGGCGCGCTACGACAGCCCGCCCTACGGCGGACTGTACATCGGCCAGCCGGAGCGCTCCAAGGCGGCGCTCGAGCGCTGGGAGAGCGCGCATCCGAAACCGGTCACGACGCTGTCGGAGGTGGCCGATCACATCGACCACGTGCGTCAAGTGGCCGGCGTGGACCATGTGGGCCTGGGGTCCGACTTCGACGGCATCCCGGACGCGCCGCGCGGCCTCGAGGCCGTGGACCGCTATCCCGCGCTCCTGGTCGAGCTGATGCGCCGCGGTTGGACCGACACCGAGATAGCCAAGGTCGCGGGTGAAAACGTGCTGCGCGTGATGGCGGCCGCCGAGCGCGTGGCGGCGAAGCTTCGCGCCGCAAGGGCGCCCTCCGAGGCCCTGTTCGAGGCCGACGCGCATAAATGAAAAGAGTCGCCTTTACCGTCTCGGCCGCGATGCTCTTGATGACGCTTGCGAGCGCGGCCGACCCGCCGCCGCTGCAAGAGGGTTTGTGGGAAATCCGCGGTCAGAGCATCGACAATCCCGGCAGCAAGAAGACCGAATTCACCTACCGCCTGTGCCGGAATCATGCCTATGACAGGGCGATGGACGCTGTGGTCAAGAACGTAAAGGATTGCACCACCTCATTCGACAGTCTCGGCGACGGCAGGTTTACCTCCGAATCGCGTTGCACGATCGATGGGACCGTCATTGTGTCCAAAGGCACCTACACCCATCTCAGCAGTACTTCGACGCGCTCCGAATCCTATGCGACGTACACGCCCGCGTATCACGGCAAGACCGACCAGACCGTGATCCAGGATCAAACCTATGTCGGTGCCTGCCCGGCCGGAATGCAGCCCGGAGACCGGATCACCGTCGAAGGAAAGCTGCAGCACTACGGGAAATGATCTGCGCTAGCGCAGACCCTGCGGCCTTCAGACCATGAGCTTGCCGCTGCGGGCCAGCATCGCTCGCAGATCTCGCACAGGCGGAAACACTTCATTGTTCCAGTCGGCCCCCTGCGCGTCGTACGCCCGCTGCTCATGCTCCACGATCGCTTTGTCCTCGTGGAAAATGTTCTCGGTGAACCACACCACGAAGGGCCACACCGCGTGGATGAGGCCCGGTATGGGCGGCTTTTTAACCGACAAGTAGCCGTACGTCCGATTGGTGCGCTGCTCGGCATCGAGCGGCGTGTAGCACAGCCACACGTCGAGCACCGGGTCGTCGCTCGGCTTGATGTCGCGCCCCACCCAGACCTTGAGACTCTGCGACGGATAGTCGGTGCGGATGCGCATGTGATCGGCGAAATCCTTTTTCGTCGGATTGCGCTCGCGCACCAAGTCAACGATGACCCGTTCGCCGACCGAGGGTTTCCCTTCGGTCCGGCTGAAGCTGTATTCCACCTGCGCCCAATCATCGCCGTGTTGCCGGCCGAGGCATTGCGCCCGGATCGAGCCCATGTGCTTGCGGTGCATGAACTGATGATTCATGTCGAACAGATTCTCGTGCATGAAGCTGTAGTGACAAGCCACCTCGCGATTCAGTTGTCGGGTCTTGTAGTCTTTGCGCTGCGACGAACCGAGGCTGCTCGGCAGGCGGCTCTGCGCCAGCGCTGGATCATCTCCGGGATAGACGAAGATCAGACCGTCCACTTCGCGCACCGGATAGCTCTTCACGCCGTTGGGCAGCCGAGCCTTGCCGAGATAGGGGACGTCCACGCATTTCCCGTTCGGGCCGTAGGTCCAACCGTGATAGTGGCATTTGAGCTGCTCCCCGCACACGACTCCGAGGTGCAGAGGTACCTGGCGATGCGCGCAGCGGTCCTCCAACCCGAACACTCGCCCGTCCAAGGCGCGATAGATCGCGATCGGCTGCTCGGCGAACCGGCGCCCAAGCGTGCGGCCGGGACGCAGTTCATCGGACCAGGCCACCGGATACCAATAATCGGGGTGTGCGCCCACACGGCGCAGATCGATTGTATCGGGCGCAAGCGCGGGCGCCCGGATGAGTACCGGACTCGAATCGTTCTCCAACATCTAACGCTCCCGCAACCTGTGCCAGAGTCACAGCGTACCTGCTCCCCGGGCCTTACGCTCAATGGACTCGTCGCTATTGGGTTGCGCAGCGCTTCGCGCCCAACGTGGCGGCAGCCGGCTAAAACCGGCTGCCGCCGAATGCCGAGACCGACACCGTATAGAATGGTGCGGCAGCGCGTGATTTCATCGCGACGGAAGGGGATCGGCATGTTCAGGGCACTCGTAATCGATAGCAACGGCGGCACGATCAGCGCTTCGCTGCAAAACGTGAGTGAAGCGAGCTTGCCGCCGGGTAACGTCGTCGTTGGGGTGGAATACTCGAGCGTGAACTACAAGGATGGCCTCGTGGTGACCGGCGCCGGTGGCTTGGTGAAGCGCTATCCGCATGTGCCCGGCGTCGACTTTGCCGGTCAGGTGCTCGAAAGCCGGCACCCCGCGTACAAGCAAGGCGACTGCGTGGTACTGACCGGCTGGCGCGTCGGTGAAGTGCAATGGGGCGGAATGGCGCAAAAGGCGTCGGTCGATGGCGATTGGCTGGTGCCGTTGCCCGCGGGTTTGTCCACCCGGCAGGCGATGGCGATCGGTACCGCCGGATTCACAGCGATGCTCGCGGTCATGGCGCTCGAGGCCCACGACCTCCATCCCGGCGCGGGCGAGGTGTTGGTCACGGGCGCAGCGGGCGGAGTCGGCTCCGCCGCGATCGCCATTCTCGCCAAGCGGGGCTATCAGGTCGTGGCATCGACCGGCCGCGCCGACACCCACGAGTATCTAAAGAGTCTGGGTGCATCGGCGGTCATCGACCGCTCCCCGTTTGCGGAGCCCGCGAAGCGTCCGCTCGAAGGCGAACGCTGGGCCGGATGCATCGATTCGGTTGGCGGCAATACTCTCGCGCGGGTGCTGGCGCAGACCCGCTACGCAGGTTCCGTGGCCGCGGTGGGACTCGCCGGCGGCAGCAAACTGGAGCACACGGTCATTCCCTTTCTGCTGCGCGGGGTGAACCTCCTCGGTATCGATTCGGTGATGTGCCCGATGAAACGCCGGCTGGAAGCATGGACTCGCCTGCAATCAGACCTGCCTCTCGACAAGCTCGAGGCGATGACGGTCGAGGCCAAGCTCGACGAAGTCCCGCGAATCGCGGCGCAGATTCTCAAGGGCGGCATCCGCGGTCGCGTAGTCGTCGATGTCAACCGCTGACGGACAATCGCTGATGGGCAACTGCTGATAGGCAATAGCCGCTCGCGCACATCCCATCCTGTCTCGATACGCCGACAATTGCGGCGTTCGATGGAGCTCGCCTACACTTTAATCATTGGCATCGATCCGATGACAATGTTCAGAGTACACGGGGAAGCCGCATGACCAACTGTCTCGACAACGCATTACGGCACTTGCAGATCGGCGAATCGCTGCTGACGGATGGCGTCGACGGTTTGTGTCAGGGCTGGCAAGCCTCGACCGATGTCATCGGCAAGCTGTGTACTACCGGCGCCGGGCGCTGGCAGACGGTGATTCGCCAAATGCAAACTCCGGTGAACTTGGCGGACATCCTGCGCGCCCGCGCGCTGCTCTGATCTCGCGGTTCCGGCCTCGCCGCTCCGACCTCTTTGTTCAATCCTTTACGGCAACAGGGCTAACCCGCGTCGGATTCACGGCCAGATGCTTGGCGATGGCGCCCTGCACCTCATAAGGCCGCTCGGCGAGCAGCATGTGTCCCGCTCCTTGCAGTGCAACGATCGTGGCGCCCAGAATGCTCGCGGCCAGGGCGCGGCCGCCCGTGAGCGGCGTCATCTGATCTCGTTCGCCGCAAATCAATAATGCCGGCGCCGCCACTTGCGCCGCGGCGGCAAGACCGTCGCGATAGGCGTTGCACGCTTTGAGGTCGTTGTGCAGCACGCCCGGCGCCGCTTTCTCCAGGATGCGCTCGGCGGCGCCGACCATCCACACGCCGGGGGCGCAGCTGCCGCCGAGTCCCGCCGTGTGTCCGTGACCCCATAAATTGACCATGTCGATGGCGGCGTGCTCGTTGGCGGCGGAGGCCGCGAGCAGATCCGGATGCACCGGCATCGCCGCGGCGGCGCCGATCAGGACGATGCTCTGCACCCGCTCGGGAAAGCGGGCGGCCGCCTCGAGCGCAATCAAGGCGCCCATCGAATGACCGATCAGGGCCGCGCTCTTTGACGCCGCGCTCTTCGACACCGTGGCATCGATGACCGCCGCGAGCCACGCCGCCATGGCCGCGATGCTCGGCAGCGGCGGACCGTCCGACCGGCCGTGGCCCGGCAGATCGAGCGCGACCACGTTCCAACCGTGGAAGGCGAGCCAGCGGCTCTGCAGCGCCCATACGGTGTGATCGAGTCCGGCGCCGTGCGCGAACACCGCCAGCGGCCGCGACGCCTCGTGCTCCCGTCCACCGGTGGCGCCGAATACCGCGTGTCCGTCGATGATGAATCGCATCGGGGCCGCCGCTAGATTTTCTGCGCCGCGCGCAACGCCTGCCCGAGATCCGCGACGATGTCGTCGATCGATTCGATCCCGACCGACAAACGCACCATGTCTTCGCCGATCCCGGCGGCGGCGAGCTGCGCGGGGTTCATCTGCTGATGCGTGGTGGTGGCGGGATGAATGACCAGCGTCTTGGCGTCGCCGACATTCGCCAGATGACTCGCGAGCCGCAGCGCTTCGATGAACTTCGCCCCGGCCGCGCGGCCGCCCTTGATGCCGAAGCTGATCATCGAGCCGGCTCCGCGCGGCAGCAGGCGCCGCGCGAGCTCATGGTCCGGGTGGTCGGGCAGGCTCGGGTGCAATACCCAGGCCACCGCGTCGTTGCGCTTGAGAAACTCGAGAACGGCCGTCGTATTTGCCATGTGCCGCTCGATGCGCAGGCTCAATGTCTCGACACCCTGCAGGAGATGAAAGGCATTCATGGGCGACAGGCACACGCCGAATTGCCGGAGGCCCTCGGTGCGGGCGCGCATCAGGAACGCCGCCGGGCCGAACTGCTCCGTGAAGACGATGCCCTGATAGCCGGCCACCGGTTCGGTCAGGGTCGGATACCGTCCCGAGGCTTCCCAATCGAAGCGTCCGCCGTCGATCAATGCGCCGCCGATGGCGATGCCGTGGCCGCCGATCCACTTGGTGATCGAATGCATCACAAGGTCCGCCCCCAGTTCGAGCGGACGGCACAGATACGGCGTCGCGAAGGTGTTGTCGATGAGCAAGGGGATCCCTGCGCGGTGCGCGATGTCGGCGATCGAGGGAATATCCAGCACCTCGAGGCCGGGATTGCCGATGGTCTCGCCGATAATGAGCCGGGTATTGGGCTTGATTGCCGCCCGGAAGCCGCCGATGTCGCGCGGCTTCACGAAGCTGGTGGTGATGCCGAAGCGCGGCAGCGTGTGCGACAACAGATTCACGGTCCCGCCATAGAGCGAGGCGGAGGCGACGATGTGGTCGCCGGCGCCGAGAATCGTCGCGATGCCGATGTGCATCGCGGCCATGCCGCTCGCCGTGCACACCGCGCCGACTCCACCTTCGAGCGCGGCCAGGCGTTCCTCGAGCACGGCGACCGTGGGATTCGAGATCCGGCTGTAGACATATCCGGGCCGCTCCAGATTAAAGAGCGATGCCGCCTGATCCGTATCGTCGAACACGTACGAAGTCGTCTGATAAATCGGCACCGCCCGCGCGCCGTGGGTCGGGTCCGGGTGCTGCCCGGCGTGCAGGCTCAGCGTGTCGAATCCAGGCGGTCGCGGCGCGGCCATGATTGCAATTCTCCCGATAACTGTATCTCGCGACGCGGCATAATAGCGCCATGTATCGTGCACCGCTTCAAGACATCGAGTTCGCGCTCGACCACGTGGTCGGCGCGGACGCACTGGCCGGTTGTCCCGACTACTCCGAATACACGCCGGAGCTGGCGGCGAGCGTGCTGCAAGAGGCCGCGCGCATCGCCGAAAATGTCTTGGATCCGCTCTACAAAACCGCGGACCGCGAGGGCGCGCATTGGTCAGAGACCGGCGTGACGACGCCCGCGGGCTTCAAAGAGGCCTATCGGCAATTCGTCGCGGGCGGTTGGCCGCAGCTGCGGGCCGCCGAAGCGCACGGTGGTCAGGGCATGCCGATCGTGCTGGTCTCGGCGGTGGAGGAGCTCATTGCATCGGCCAACCTGGCATTCCGGCTGTGTCCGATGCTGACCCAGGGCGCGACCGAGGCGATCGCTCAGTGCGGATCAGCCGCGCAACAGGCGCTTTACCTGCCGCGGATGGTGCGCGGCGAGTGGACCGGCACCATGAACCTCACGGAGCCGCAGGCGGGATCCGACTTGGCGCAGGTGCGCACGCGCGCCATACCCGAGGGCGACCATTACCGAATTCACGGCCAGAAGATCTTCATCACCTACGGAGAGCATGACCTCGCCGCCAACATCATCCATCTGGTGCTGGCGCGCATCGAGGGCGCACCGGCCGGGGTGAAGGGCATTTCGCTGTTCATCGTGCCGAAGTTCCTGGTCAACGCGGACGGCTCGCTCGGTGCACGCAACGACCTCAAGTGCATTTCGATCGAGCACAAACTCGGCATTCGCGGCAGCCCAACCTGCACCATGGTCTATGGGCAAGGCGACGGGGCGGTGGGCTACCTCTTGGGCGAGGCCCACCACGGTCTCGAGTACATGTTCATCATGATGAACGCCGCGCGCTTGAGCGTCGGTCTCGAGGGCTATGCGGTCGCGGAACGCGCCTACCAGCAGGCGCTCGAATGGGCGCGCACCCGCATTCAGGGCCGTCCCATCGGGCCGCCGGTGCAGGGAGATGCGCTGCCGATCGTTCACCACCCCGATGTCCGGCGCATGCTGCTCACGATGAAGTCGCAGATCGAGGCGATGCGCTATCTGACGCTGTATGCGGCCACCCAGCTCGATGTGGGCGCGCGGCATCGCGACCCTGCCGTGCGCCGGGCGGCCAAGGCCCGCGGCGAATTCCTGATTCCGATCGTCAAAGGCTGGTGCACGGAGTGCGGCCTGGAACTCGCCTCGCTCGGCATCCAGGTGCACGGCGGCATGGGATTCATCGAGGAAACCGGCGCCGCCCAGCCGCTACGTGATGCCCGCATCAGTCCGATCTACGAGGGGACAACCGGGATTCAGGCAATCGATCTCATTGGCCGCAAGCTGGTCAAGGACGGTGGGGCGGCATTCGCGGCCTTGGCGGCCGATATCCATGCAGAGCTCGCCGCCTACCGCGGTTCGGCACCGGGCGCGGGGGCGATCGTCGCGGCCGCCGATGCGGCGGTGGTCGAGCTCGAAGCGACTATCGCCAAACTGCTCGCGGACATGGGGGCGAATCCAGCGGCCGGCGCCGCGGTTGCCGTGCCGCTGCTGCGCCTCGCCGGGGTGACTCTCGGCGGCTGGCTGCAGGCGCGCGCCGCATGCCGGGCCGCCGATCGACTATCCGATGAGCGCGCGGATCGGCGCTTCCTTAAGGGCAAGCTCGAGAGCGCCCGCTTCTACGCCGAGCAGATTCTGCCGCAGGCGGCCGGCCTCACCCTGATCGTGCGCTCAGGCGCCGGCAGTGTACTCGACAGCGATCCGACACTGCTGTGAGCGGCCAGCGCTCCAGGTGCGTGTCCGCATCGAAGGCCGCGGCGATTGCCTCGTGGCTCGCACTGGCCGCTGTCACCGCGACCCGCGTCGCCTCCGGCGCGGACCTGCCGGCGGATATCGTCTTGCTTCACGGCCGTATTCACACCGAGGATCCGAGCCGCAACGTCGTGCAAGCGCTGGCGCTTCGCGGCAATACCATCGTCGCCGTCGGCACGGACCAGGCGGTGAGCGCCTTTATCGGGCCATCGACCCGCACCATCGACTTGGGCGGCAAGCTGGTACTGCCCGGCATCATCGATGCCCACACTCATCCGGCCGAAAGCGCGCTGGATCTCGGCAAGTGCAGCCTCGCCGACAAAATGCTCACCCTCACGGAAATCAAAGCCAAGGTGGCCCTGTGCCTCAAAGAGCGCCCTGCTGACCGCGCACTGTGGTTCGAGGTCATCGATGTCAATCCATCGGGACTGACGCTCACGCTCGCAGACCTCGACGCGATGCTGGCCGATCGCCCGATGCTGCTCAACGGCTCGGACGGCCACACGATTTGGGCCAACTCGGCCGCGCTGGCGGCCGCCCACATCAGGGCCGCCACCAAGGATCCGGCGGGCGGCCGCATCGAGCGCGATGCAACCGGCAACCCGACCGGCACGCTGCGGGACGTTGCGACCGAGATCGTGCTCGACGCAAAGCCGGCGGCGGGCCTCGAGGCGGAAGCGTCGCAACTCGAGCAGGCGTTCGGCGCGATGCGCGCGACCGGCATCACGTCGGTGCAGGACGCAGACACCGATGCGCACCGCATGCGGATGTACAAACAGCTCTACGACACGCACCGGCTGAACATGCGGGTGCGCGCCACATTTGGCTTGAAGAAAACTCACCGGCCGGCCGACGTGCTGATCGGCGAGGCGATCAAGTTTCGCGCCGCATGGGCCATCGATCCGGACTTTCTGCGCGCCGATGCCATCAAGATCTTCGCCGACGGCGTGATCGAATACCCCTCGCAAACGGCCGCGCTGCTCGAGCCCTACCTCGATGCAACCGGTCACCCGACCCGTAATCGAGGACCCACCTACTATACGCAGGACCATCTCAACCGCATCGTGAGCGCCGCGGATGCCGCTGGCTTTACCGTTCACATCCACGCGATTGGCGACCGGGCGGTCCGCTCGGCGCTCGATGCCTTCGCGGAGGCGAGACGGCGCAACGGCGTGCGCGACAACCGCCACCAGATTGCCCATCTGGAACTCATCGATCCGAAGGATTTCGCGCGCTTCAAGGAACTCGGGGTCATCGCCAATTTCCAGCTGCTGTGGGCTGAACGTGATTCCTACATCGCCAGCGCGACATTGCCCTATCTCGGACCCGAACGCTCTCGGTACCTCTACCCGGCGCGATCGCTGCACGATGCCGGCGCACTGATTGCCGCCGGCAGCGACTGGGGCGTCAGCAGCTTCAATGCGTTCGAGGCGATGGAACACGCCGTCACACGCCGCGAGGCCCGCGGCGGGGAGCCGCTGCTGCCCGAGCAGAGCATTTCACTTAAGGACGTGGTCGACGCCTACACGATCAATGCGGCCTTCGCACTCAAGCAGGAGCGCACGATCGGCAGCCTGGAGCCGGGCAAGCGCGCTGATTTCATCGTACTCGACCGCGATATCTTTGCGATCGACCCGTTCGACCTGCACGACACCCGGGTGTTGGCGACCTATCTCGACGGGCGCGAGGTCTACACGGCAAAGCCTTAAGGCCTGCGGCGCCGCTACGCCAACACTGCCGATTCGAACGGGTACAGCGACAGCCGGCGGAATTCGCCTGCGGCTACCCGGCGATCCGTGGCGTCTTCGCCCCACGGGGTGATGTGCTCGCCCGAGAGCAGCAGCGGATAGTCGATGAAATCGCCGACCGCGGCCGCATTGGCCGCCGCCAGTATCGACCAGAGCTCGCGCTCGGTGCGGCCGGCCCGCAGATTGTTCTTCAGCTGCGTCATGGCCGCGTCCGCGATGCTCATCGACTGCTCGATGCAAATAATTTCTTCGCGGCTCTTGATGCTGCGGGCGCGGTGCATGAGTTCCTCCGCGAGGCTCCATCGCACCCCCGCCTGCTCGAGCGCCTCGATCAGCACCAAGGGCGCGGTATCGATGGCCACGCTCCCCTCCGCACCCCATTCGCGCAATAGCACGCGGATTTCGGCGGCAAACTTCCTTGCCCGGTCGCGCCATAACGGCCCTGAGGGAAAGTAGGTGCAAAGCGGAGCGTCGCGGACCTCCGCGACGGCGCCGCAGCCGCTGCACGAACTCGGGATCGGCAGGCACCGGGTCGTTTGAATTTGTGCGCACCTTAATTTCTCATGCATTGACGATAACCGACTATATTTCAGTCTTACACATCCACTCGGAGCCGATGTGCGGTATTCAATGACCTCGCGCTCGGCCTGATCAACACGGTGCAGATCGCGGCTCTCGCGGCCTCCAACATCTTCGCCGGTTGGTTGAACGATGCGGCCGGCGCCGGGCCGCACAACCCGGCGGCCTACGATGCCATGCTCTGGTTCTTCGGCATCCAGAGCCTCACCGCTTTGGTGGCGGTCGTGCTGCTGTGGCGCCGCGAATCCGGGCCGCATGGCCATGGCCTGGAGTCGGCGCGGCAAGCTGCGACCGCTTAGCCCCCAGGTACGCTATGTTATGCCGCAGTCCGCGTGCCGCGATATGCGGCAGATCAATTGTTCTGAAAATTGTTATTATATAGAATATTTATCGACTAGCATCGTGCCGCATTTAGCGGCACGCGGACTGCGGCAAGACATTGGAGGCATTGTGAACGGTGAAAAGACCCAAATCAACCCCTTTAGATACGGCCGGGAAGTCGAGCTGCTGGTGGACCGTGCCGACGAAGTGGCGCGCATCGTACGCATCGGCGAAAACTGCGGCACCCTTTTCTTCATCGGCCCGAGAAGATTCGGCAAGACCTCCATTCTGCGGGCGGCAGATGAAGTACTGACCAAGGCCGGCATCGTCGTGTTGCGATACGACGCCGAAGCTTTCGAAAACATTGGGCTCTTGGCCGCGGCGCTCATGACGGGCGCTCTACGCAAATACGCCTCGGCGCTCGACATTGCCCAAGCCGCGGCGAAGAAATTCTTCTCTGCCCTCAAACCCTCACTGTCAATCGATCCAGCGGACGGCAAGATCACCGTAGGCATGGGCTTTGATCCGGCGGCGCGCAATACCCAGGTGCCGCTGCTCACCGACGTCATGAACGGCATCGAGCGACTCGCGGCAGCGGACAAACGAAAAGCGTTGGTGGTATTGGACGAGTTTCAGCAAGTGGTATCCGAAGCAGGAGAGAAAACCGAGCGCCAGATTCGCGCGGCTGTGCAAACGCATCACGACGTCGGCTACGTATTCGCCGGCTCGAGCACCCGAATGATGACCGACATGATTTCGACTTCGGCGCGAGCTTTCTGGAACCTGGGTGACCAACTGCACCTCGGCCCGATTCCCCGCCGAGACTTCATTCCTTTCCTGCGCACGGGACTTGAGTCCGCAGGCGCCACCGTGGCGGAGGAAGCGCTGCTTCGCATCCTCGATCTGAGCGAAGACGTTCCCTACAACGTACAACAACTCGCCAGCCAGTGCTTCACGCTGCTGCGCGACGGCCGCCACCGGCATTTGTCTTCACAAATGGTCGATGAGGCCTTGGCGCAGGTGATCGCCATGCAACACGTCAGTTATCTGCAGCGCTGGCTTTCTCTGTCGACAGCCCAAAAACGAACTCTCAAAGTCGTCATCGAGGAGCGCGGCGACTTTCAGCTTGCCGAGGCGGCACGTCGCCGCGGCTTGCCGCGTACCACCATGCAGCGCGCCCTTGATATCTTGGAGAAGCAGCACTTCCTGCGCCAGGATTTCGCGCGTACCGGCGTGGTGTGGCGCTTGGAGGACCCATTTCTTCGAACCTGGCTGATCGAATTCCAGGCGCAGTGATCAGCGGGCGGCGGGCGCGACTACCAGAACCACAAAGCTGCCCGGCAGAATCGGCGGCCTGTGACGCGCGCCCCCCGAAGCCTGCGCCGTCGGCCCAAAACTCGCGGTCGGAAGATACAGGCGGTGAGTCGCAGGATCGAGTGCACTGGTGCGGGCGCCCTTGGCGGTGGCGAGCGTCTGGATCACAGCGAAGTGTTCCGGGTCGCTCTCGTGCACCACGGTGAGCGTGCCCTCGCCGTTCGAGCTGAAGGCGTTCTGTGAATCGGGATCGAATTGCGCGCCATCGACGAACTGACCGATCGGCAGCGTCGCAACCGCTCTGCCGGTCTGCGTGTCCAATATCGTCATGGCGGCGTTCGAACACACGGAAAAGCTTCGCTGATGCGCGGCATCGAGCGCGAGCCCGGTAGGCATATCGCAGCCCGGGAGCGCCCAGCGAGCGGTCACTTTGAGCGTCGCCATGTCGATGACCGCCAACTGATTCTTGTCCTCGAGATTGACGTAGAGGTGACCGGCACCGTCGCTGCGCGCGAATTCCGGTTGACCGCCGAGCGCGATCGTCTGCGCGACCGTGTTGGTGGCCGTATCGATCACGCTGGCGCTGTCGCTCCCGCCGTTGAATGCGATCACCCGATGAGTGTAAGGATCGTACAAAATCGCATCCGGTTTGACGCCGACGGCGATGTTCTCGATCGTCGCACGAGTGCGCAAATCGAACACTTTGACTCGATTGGAGATTCCGGCGCTGATGTACCCGCGCCCGAGATCCGCGGCGAGCGCGATGCCGTGCACGCCGGGCGTATCGGCGATGTCGCCCACGATCTGGCCGCTCGCGATATCGACGATGGCCACATGCGTCGCGCGCGACAGATACAAAAGGTGCGCGGCGGGGTCGACGCTCAGATAATCCCAGCCGCCATCGCCCGGCAACGACCATTTATCGGCAACCGCGTAGGTCACCGGCTGCGCAACGTTGGCCGCGGCAGGAGCCGCTGCGGCGATGACCGTCAGGCCGGCAAGGACGCCTCCGGTAAGCCTATGAATTGCCTGCGCTTGGCCGCGCATCAATGCAGCGCGCTGTAGTTGGCCGGCACGTACACGTAGCCAGAACCCGCGCTGCGCAGGTGCCCCATGCCCGGAAACGGCAGATGCGCGCCGCCCACCCAATAACCGTGCTCGGCCGCATCGGCGAACACCTTCATGCGCTGCAGCGCCGCAGCGGCGGAGTCGGTATCGAAGCGGATGGCCACCGATGGGTCCGGGAACTGCGCGGCGGCCACGTGCATCACATCGCCCCACAGCACCAGCGTCTCGCCTTTGCTCTCGATGACGTACAAGGTGTGGCCGGCGGTGTGACCGGGAGCCGCCACGGCACGGATGCCGGGCGCGAGTTCCACGTCGCCCGTGAAGGGCTTGAATTTCCCGGCCGCGATATACGGGTTCAGCGCGCTCATCGCGCTCTGATAGCTGCCCTTGCGGTCCGCGGGCGCCGCGTCCATGTGGGACTTGCTCAGCCAGTAGTCCGCTTCGGGCTGCGCGGCGCGCACGATGGCGTTGGCGAAGGCGGGTTTGCCGTCGGCCTGCAATCCGCCCACGTGATCGCCGTGCATGTGGGTGATGTAGATCTCGTCCACCTGTTCCGGCTGATAGCCCGAGGCCTTGAGGTTCGACACCAATCTGCCGAGCGTCGGTCCGAAAAACGTGCCGGCGCCCGTGTCCACCAACACGAGCTTAGTGCCGGTATTGATCAGGAACCCATTGACGGAGGCTTCGACCGGATCCTTGAGGAAGGAGTGCGCGAGCGCGGTCTCCAGTTGCTGCGGCGTGATACGGGTGAGCAGCTTGCCCACCTCCATCGGAAAGGTTCCGTCGGAAAGCGCCGTGATCTCGAAGTCGCCGAGCAGCATGCGGTAATAACCGGGCGCCTGGGTTTTTTGCAGCGGCGCGCTCGCCGGTGCGGCACTGCTCGCCAGCAGGACAATGGCAAATGCCGCGGCGAATCGGGGCAAGCTCATCGCGATACTCATGGAAACCTCCCTTCTCTAAATGCGCCCTCATCCGGTGCACCGGCCAGGGCTCCCGGCCAGTCTATGATGCGCGATCATAGCGGGTTCGGCGCCGATCGTTGCCGAGATCGACCGCTGGAGCTCCTGCAGCAACTGCGCTCGATCGACGGATCCAAGTTGTGGACTAGAGATCGCCGGTTGCGGGCATTGGCTGCCAGCCTTGGGTTGGCCGTACCGGGAGGTCGCGCGGCCTAGGCGAATTTGAAAAGTGGAGCGGGCGATGGGAATCGAACCCACGGCTCAAGCTTGGGAAGCTTGGGTATTACCATTATACGACGCCCGCGACCGACTCGATTCTAGTCGGGATCAGTAGGGTCGGCAAATCAGGGAATCAAGCCAACGAAACTCGGCGGCGACGGGCCATGACACCGAACCCTGCTATGCCGGAGAGCAGCGCGTGCGCCGACACCACTTGAATTGGCGCTAAACATAAAATGTTTGACGTCACGGCGATGAATGACCTGTGACAATTTGACATCATGAGCCAAAAGGCGGTTGCGGCCATTGGGCGCTCGCCTCGATGATGCGGCGCCGCAGCCGTCTCAGACGGCATGGGGTGCTAAGCTCGGCGCGAGCGTCGATTATTACATGCGGGGCGTGCCCCCAGAAGGGAAATCGGACTTGACTGCGCTGGAATTGCGGATTTTCTTGAAGGCACTGCTGTTGCCTCCGGGCGGCCCCCTGCTGATCGGTGTGGCGGGTCTGCTGATATGGACGCGCCGCCCGCGCTTAGGCTTCGCGCTGTGTGCCGTCTCGATCGGCAGCCTTTGGCTGCTCGCCATGCCCATCGTCTCCGATGCCCTCATGCGCGCGACCGAGGGGTACCCGGCCCTCGATCCGACGCACCTGACGGAGGCACAGGCGCGCGCTCAGGCCATCGTGATTCTTGGCGGAGGCGTGCGCCGCAACGCAGCCGAAGTCGGCGGCGATGCACCGAGCACCTATGCCGATTTGCGATTGATCGAGGGCGCCAAGATCGCGCGCGCGACCCAGCTTCCCATCCTGGTGTCGGGAAGTGCGCGCGAGGCGGCCGCCATGCGCCGGTTCGTGGAGGAAAATCTGCAGCTCCCGGTGCGCTGGGTCGATACCGCCTCCACCAATACCCACGAAGACGCGCTGTTTTCGGCGCGGCTGCTGCGCCGCGAAGGGATCGATCGGATCATCCTGGTCACTTCGAGCACACACATGGTGCGCGCGGTCGCGGAATTCACGGAAGCGGGCTTCGAAGTGACGGCCGCACCGGCCGAGATGTGGACTCACGACGAGCGCGGCGCGGTAGCGTTCGTGCCGACGATCTTGGCCCTCTATCGATCCCACGTGGCCCTCTACGAGTGGGCCGGCAGGTTGGCTCGCTGGCTGTAGCCAAAAGCTGCGCGGCGATCAGAAGGCGATGTAAGGTCCGGTACCCGCGGAGGTCGTGAATCCCTCGATCGCCGTGGCCACCCGATGGTTGTAGAAGAAGGGCAATCCCCAATCGAAGCTGCCGGCAACCGTGGCCGTCCCCGCCAGGCCGGGAAATGCCATGAACGACTGTGACAGGGTCTCCGCATCACCCACGCTGAAGGTCACGGGGACGCTGATGGCGTTGGCGCCCTGAATCGTCGCGCCAAATGTCGAAGTGATCACCGGGCAATAGAAGCCGGCGAACTGGCTGCTGGCGCATGGCGTGATGCTTGAATCGTTGAAATAAAGAGCGTTCGAGCCCGAATCGATGAAGCTCGCGCTCAATGTCTGGCTGTTGAAAATCGTCGTCACGCCACCGGCGTTCGCGCCGCTCGTCGGCACCGTCAGCACCGTCTGACTGCCCGACTGATTGTTCGATTCGGTATCGATGCCGAAGATCAGCGACCCCGTCACGCTCGCCGCTCCGCCGGGCACGACCGCGGGCAGCGTGATGATCGTGCCGTTGTTGTCGGTGGCAAAAAAGGCAACGGGATTTTGCACCTGGCTCGGCAATGCCACCATGGTATTGGTGCAGGCCGTGGAGGTACACGAATAATAAAACGCCGGGATGACGCTGACCGAGCAATCAGGGCAATCCTGCAGGAAGACTCCTATGCCCAAAATACCGTTGGCGCCGAACGTCGCGACGGTGTTTTCCGCCGTACCGCCCGTACTCGAGCAATCGGATGACACCGTGGGAAAGCGGGTGTCCCCGATGAGCTGCACCGGCACCGAACTCGCCGACTCGCCGGCGATGTGGATGTCCATCGCGGCCACGGGACCCCAGCTATAGCCATCCACGAATATCATGCATTCCACCAAAGCGTTGCCGTCGGCGGCAGCCAAGACCGGCAGGCTCAGCGTGAGCGGCGGTACCAGCAGACGCAGCCCGTAGGAGCCCGTATCGACCAGAATGTTGTCGATGGTCTGGCACAGCGTGGTGCTGCCCGGCACGCACACCGTGACCGTGGTGTAAAGAGAATTGACGCTATTGCCGTTGGGGCCGCCTCCGACCACCACGTCGACAACGTTCGAGCTCGGTGGTATCACCGGCGCGCTTACGCCGGACAACGAACTGCCACCGCCGCAGGATATCGCGGAAAGACAGATGACCAGCATGCAGCCGTTGCGCAGCGCTTGCAGCAGCGCCGGCCTCACGGCAGATCTGCCACGGACACCCCGCCCGGAATCGCCTGCGGCAGATAGGCGTGTCCGTTGTAGGCGCGCATGTGGCCGCTGGCCTCTACGACCAGATCGCTTTGCTTGACTTGCAGGTGATGGTGATCCGCGTGCGGAGCCTTCGCCGCCGCCACGTAGGCATCGAAATAGCGGCCGAGAATCTGCCGCAAATTCGGCACATAGGGCCCATGCCAGGTGATCGCAAACACGGTGCCGTCCAATCCCGCGTACTCCCGAACCAAAGTGCCCGAGGGCAACTGAATTTCATGCAGCCGATAACTTGCCTGATCCGACACCTTGATCGAACCCTGAAGCTGCGCACCGTCGGCGAGCACCGATGCTTCCGGCTCGCCCAGGGCCGCGGATGCCAGGCAAGGCAACAGCACGGCGATTGCCGCGGTGCCCGCCAGCATCCAACTCTTGCGTCCAAATCGCGATGGCATATGGGTCACTTCCATTGAAAATCATTGGAACGGTGAGTCTGAGTTTAGTTCAGGCGGCGCCTGTCGGTTTCCGCAGACAGCCCGCCACGATTTCATGCAACGCGCGCGGCGGCTAACCGTTGACCGGTGGCTTTGGTGGCGATGATCAGTTGCTCGCACGGCAGGGCGAGGTTCTTCAGCGCTTGTCCGAGCAGGGTTTCGGATTCGCCGAAGGAGTAGACATTGGCGGTATCGATGAAATTGATGCCGGCATCGACCGCGACTTGCGCCTGCTCGGTCACCGCGTCCTGTTGCAGCTTGCCGATCTCCATTGCCCGACGCGAATATCGATTGTTGAACCGCAAACCGGCAGCATACAATCAATCGATATCACGGTGAGGTACGTTGCGAATGCTGAGGACCTTCTGCTCCATTGGTTTGGCGTCGATTGCGGCGCTGCTCCTGGCCGGCGCCGCGGCGCTTGGGCATGCACCGGCGCCGCAAGCTCAGGCGGCGGAAAAAATCGGCGATGCCGCGCACTTTTTGATGCTGCCGCCTGAGGAGCAGCCGGCAAGTTATCGCAACACCGACAAGCTGTTCCCGACCCGCGTGTTCAAACGCGGTTTGACGGTTTATCCGCTGCCGGCGGCGGAGCCGCTCGCGGCGGTGCCGTATCGATTCGCGGGAAAATCCTTCGGGCTCGAGGATTTCATGAAACGCAACCGCGTCGGCGGGCTGCTGGTGCTCGAGGACGGGCACGTGCGATTGGAACGCTACGCGCTCGGCAATACCGAGACGAGCCGCTGGACCTCGTTCTCGGTGGGCAAATCGATTGTCTCGACCTTGGTGGGGGCGGCCGTCAAAGACGGGGCCATCGCGAGCATCGAGGAGCCGGTCACCCAGTACCTGCCGCAGCTGCGCGGCTCCGCCTATGACGGCACCACGGTGCGAAATCTCCTGCAGATGTCCTCGGGCGTGAAGTGGAACGAAGACTATACCCAGCCGGGCTCCGACATCGGCAAGATGCTGAAGTGCACCGCGGACGACAAGCCGGGCTGCATCATCGATTTCATGAGCAAGCTGCCGCGCGCCGCGCCGCCGGGAACCGTATTCAATTACAACAGCGGCGAAACTCATTTGATCGGATTGATCGTGAGCGCGGCGACCCACAAACATTTGACCGATTATCTGTCGGAGAAGATGTGGGCGCGCTTTGGGATGGAAAGCGACGGCTATTGGGTGCTCGAATCGACCAATGGCGCCGAAATGGCCGCCGGCAGCCTGTCGATGACGCTGCGCGACTACGGCCGATTCGGCGAGTTCATCCGCACCGGCGGCAGCGCCGGCGGTGAGCGCGTGCTGCCGGCCGGCTGGATCGCCGAAGCCACCCAGCCGCGCGCCGATTCTCCGCAAATCGGCTTCGGCAAGCTCGAACCCGGCGATCCCACGGGTTATGGATATCAATGGTGGGTGCTGCCGCACCAGGCGCCGTACAGCGGCGCCTTCATGGCCGAGGGTATTTTCGGACAGTACATTTATATCGACCCCGCAGCGCATCTCGTCATCGTCGTGTGGAGCGCGTGGCCCGGGGCATGGATTGATGCCAACGCCGAAGAAGTGGTGGACTTTTTCGGCGGCGTCATTAAGGCATTGAAATCATCTCGGCCGCATCTCGCGCACCCGCCCGTGATACCGCCGGCCGCCGTCGACAGGAGCGCCATGTGAAAATCATGGCGAGGAGTGGAGCCGTAAGGATTGGGGCCCTGGCGGCGGCAATCGGCCTTGGCGTCATCGCCTGCCACAACGGCGGCGGCTACACCGTCGGCGGCACGGTGACGGGGCTCAAGGGTACCGGGCTGATTCTGCAAAACAACTCCGGAAACGATGTGAACCCCAAGGTGAACGGTTCGTTCAGCTTTTCGTCCGCGATTGACCAGGGTGGGCCCTATTCGGTCACGGTCAAGGCACAGCCCGCGAACCCTGCACAGACTTGCGCCCTCTACAACGGCTCGGGAACGGTCGCTACGGCGGACGTCACCAACATCGTGGTGACCTGCACTGAACCGGGACGTTTCGCTTATGTCGCCAATCAAGGATCCGACACCATATCGGCATTCTCGATCAATGCCGCGACCGGCACCCTGACCCCAATCGCGGGTTCGCCGTTTGCCTCGGGCAGCACGCCGGTATCGGCCGTCGTGGATCCCAACGGCAAATATTTGTACGTGGCCAATCATGGTTCCAATGACGTCTCGGTATTTACCATCGACGGCGCCACCGGCGCGCTCACCTCCGCGGGGAGTCCGATAGCCGCCGGCAGCGGGCCCTTCGCCGTGTTGGTGGACCCCACCGATCAATTCCTCTATGTGGCCAATATGGGGGACAACACGGTCTCGGTGTTCGTCATCGACAGCGGCACGGGAATGGCGACGCCGATCAGCGGTTCGCCCTACACCGTGGGGAATCAGCCCACTTCGCTGAAAACCGACCCCGGCGGGAATTATCTCTACGTCACCAATTACGCCGACGGCCAGGTGGCGGCGTTCGCCATCGAGGCCGGCGCGGGCTCGTTGACCCCTGTCGTCGGATCGCCGTTCGGTGCCGGTACCGGAGCGTTGTCGATCGCGGTCGATCCCACCGGGACCTATGCGTACGTGGCCAATGAAACCGCGGCGACGATTTCCGCCTATTCGGTCAATCCGAGTTCGGGCGCTCTGGGGGCGCTGTCGGGTTCGCCTCTCGCCACCGGTTCGAGCCCCGAATCGGTGATCGTCGACCCCGCGGGCAGATTTCTCTTTGCCGCAAACGTCACCGCCAACAACCAGGTCAGCAGCTATTCCATTACCCCGAGCAGCGGTGAATTGGCGCGGACGTCGAGCGTCGGCGCCGGGCAATTTCCGGTGAACGTCGTCGTCGATCCTTCGGGCAAGTTCGCCTATCTCGCCAACGAAAGCTCCAATAATGTGGCGGTGTATTCCATCGATGCCACCACAGGTGCGCTCAGCGCGGTTACCGGCTCGCCGTTCGGGACGGGGAGCCGACCGCGGTGGATCGCCGTCGATTGAAACTCGATTGACGAGCAATGCGCCGCCTACCGCCTTGACTCATTGCGATTACAGGAGCTCCTCGGGCGCGAACGGCGCGAGCAGGTCGAGCGTAAAGCGCTGCAGGAGCGTCGTCTCCGGATCCTTGTGCCAGATCCGTTCGGCCCCCGGTTCGCCGCTCGACCAGACGATGCGATCGTGCGGGTCCAACGCCAGCCTGTAGCTGCCGTCCGCGCTGATGTCGTCCAACAGACTCGTCACCTGGCGCGCGACCTCGGGGCTGCGGATCACCAGGCCCAATTCGCTGTTGAGGCGCGCCGATCGCTCATCCATATTCAGCGAGCCGATGAACACGGTCTTCTGATCGATCACCAGCGCCTTGGCGTGCAGGCTGGCGTGGGAGGTGCGAAACGGGTGAAAGCGCGGGCGTTTTTGCCCAAGTTGCGGCCGCACCTCGCTCAATTCGACGCCGAGCTTCAGAAGCGCCACCCGGTAGCGCGCGTAGCCGTTGTGCACCAGCGGGGAGTCGGTGGACGCCAGCGAGTTGGTGAGTATGCGGATGTGCACGCCGCGCTCGCGGAGCTTCCGGATCAACGCGACCCCGGCCGTTCCCGGCACGAAATACGGCGAGATCACGACGACTTCTTGCTGCGCGGAGCGCATCAGCGCCGCAATATTGTTGGCGATCGTCACCTCTTGGTCGGGTGAGCTTTCGCTCGCGATTTTCGCAGGCCGGTCGGCAAGTACGGTCGCGGCCACCCAGGTCAGATGCAGCTCGTGCGCATCGAGTTCGCGCGCCAGCCAATTGCCGTCCCCGGCGGAGCCGCTCTCAGCGAGCGCCAGGGGCGGCGGCGGCGGCGGCGGCAGCGCTTCCACCGGCACCGGCGCGGCGAGCGACGCGATCGGGTACGCGTATTTGCTGTTCCAAAAGGCGTCGAAGGATGCCGACAGCTGCGGCACGATGGGTCCGGCGGCCGCCACGTCGAGATCGATGAAGTTGCTGCGCTTGTCGCGCATGAAGTATTCATTACCGATATTGCGCCCGCCGGTGATGGCGAGCGAGTTGTCGGCCACGAACAGCTTGTTGTGCATGCGGTGGTTGATGCGCGGCATGTCCGATATCGAGGTGAGGATGCGGCTCCAGGTCGCGGAGCGCCCGCCGGGAAACGGATTGAAGACGCGGACGGAGATGTTCGCGTGCTGCTCCAAATGCATGAACCGCCGGTCCTCGCCCGCGGTATTGAGGTCGTCCACCAAAACCCGCACGCGCACGCCGCGATCGGCGGCCGCACGCACGTGCCGCAGTAGCGTTCGGGAGGATTCGTCCTGATGAATGATGTAGTACTGGATGTCGAGCGTGCGCTCGGCGTGATCGGCGAGCGCGATCAAGCTGTCGAAGGCCTCCTCGCCCGAGTTCAGCAAACGTATGCCTGATAGGCTGGGCGGAATGCCTTCCGCGCTCTCCTCGGCGATGCGGCCCAGTGTGGTCGATTGCGGTGAGCGCAAAGCCTCGCTTCGATACTTGATGACGTGTTGCGGCAGGCCCACGCAACCCGCGAGCAACAGAAGGGCGCAGGCTAACCCGATTTTGCGCATGGGGGGATGATATCAGGCACACTTTGCGCAAATGGATGTACGTCGCCCCATTCGCAGCTTCGTCTTGCGCGCCGGCCGTGTCACGGCCGCACAGGAGCGCGCGCTCAAGGATTTGTGGCCGACATTCGGCTTGAGGGTCGCGGATGCGGCCATCGACCTCGATGCGGCCTTCGGCCGGTCAGCGCCGCGCTGTCTCGAGATCGGTTTCGGTGCCGGCGAAGTCATCGGGACGCTGGCGGAGGCCAATCCACACATCGACTACCTCGGGATCGAGGTACACCGTCCGGGGGTGGGGCGGTTGCTGCTGCGCGCGGAGCAGGCAAAGCTCACCAATGTGCGCGTGATCTGCCATGACGCCGTCGAAGCTTTGGCCATTGCGCTTCCCGATCGGTCCTTCGACGAAATCCTGATCTTTTTCCCCGACCCCTGGCACAAGAAGCGCCATCACAAGCGCCGCTTGATCGACGCGCCCTTAGTCGAGACTCTCGCCGACAAATTGCGTCCACAGGGTGTGCTGCGCCTTGCGACCGACTGGCAGGCATACGCCGAACAGATGGTGAGCGTATGCAATGCCTGCGCGCGGCTCGCCACCTTGAGCAGCGACGGAACCTATGTGCCGCGCCCCGGGTTTCGCTCTCCGACCCGGTTCGAGCGGCGCGGCAGCCGCCTCGGTCATGGCGTGTGGGATTTGGCCTATGAGCGGCGATAGAAGGCGATGTTGCTTCGCGCAAAAATTTTCGATTGCGCCGACGGCGTATTGGGAGTTGAATTGATCGCGGCAATGAGGGGAATGCGCGATGAACGTCATTAAGCCGATCGTAGGTCAGTGGTATCGCGGCGGTACCAACGAACTCTTTGAAGTGGTCGCCATCGACGACGACGACGAGACCATAGAGATTCAGTATTTCGACGGCACCGTCGCGGAGGTTGACTTCGAGGCTTGGAACGAGCAGCTGCTCGACGAGCTCATCGATGCCGCCGATGCTCCTGAAGACTGGTCGGGCGCGGTCGATATGGAAGCCGAGGATTTGGATCGAGAGTTCGAGGATAACGTGCGCAGCCCCTGGTCGAATCACCAGGATCGATCGCTGCGGCGTTAACCGGTTCCGCGTCGAACGAACATCAATGCTGGATCACCGCCGCGTCGCGGGTCGCGAGAGCGTTCATCGGTTTTCGCAAAATCACCAGCAATATGAGTCCCGGCATCGCGGTCAAGAAGGTAACGACGAAGAAATTTGCCCAGCCGATCCTGGCAACGACGAATCCCGCGACCGACCCCATGCTGATCCGCGGCAGGCTCGCAATCGCCGACAGCAGCGCATACTGAGTTGCGCTGAAATTGGCGCTGCACAACGACACCAAATAGGCGGTGAACGCGGCCAACCCCATTCCACCGACACCCGTGTCCAAGGACGTGGCGAGTACCAGCAGCCATATTTTTTTGCCCGCCAGAGCCAGCCACACGTAAAGCAGGTTGGTCAGTGCCTGGCCGATGCCGAAAATCAACAGCGATTTGAAAGTGCCCCAGCGCATGTAGACCCAGCCGCCGAAGGCCACGCCGATCATGCTCGACACCGTCATGTTCACCTTGCCGGCGATGCTGAGTTCATCCAGCGAAAATCCCATCCCCTTGATCATGAAGGCGCTGTACAAGCTCAAGGCGAACGCATCGCCGATCTTGTAAAGCAGCACCAGCAACACAAACCCCCACGCGCCTTTCTGGCCGAACAATGCGCGCAGCGGGTGCCATACGGCGTCGGCCAGGCTGTGCGGCGGTTTGCCGGGAACTTCCGGCTCCGGCGCCCAAAGCGTCCCCAAAGTGGTCGCCGCCATCAGGCAGGCCACCATCAGAAAGGCCAGGCGCCAGCCCAGGTGCGCGGCGATCAACACCAACACGGCGCCCGCCAACATGGCCGCCGAACGGTAGCCGAATGATTGGGCGGCGGCGGCCAGTCCACGCTCGCTGACCGGAATCGCGTCCACGCGATACGCGTCGATCACGATATCCTGGGACGCGGAGAGAAATGCGACCAGCACCGCCAAGACGCCGAGCACGTAGAGTTCTTTTGTGGGGGAACAAAAGCCCATGACGGCAATGGCGACCGCCAGACCGATCTGATAAATCAGGATCCAACCACGGCGACGGCCCAATACCGGGGGCAAGTACCGGTCCAACAGCGGCGCCCACATGAACTTGAAAAAATAGGGAAGACTGACCAGCGTAAAGATGCCGATCGTCTTGATGTCGAGGCCCTCGGAGGCCAGCCATGCCTGCACGGTGAAACCGGTCAAGTTGAACGGCAGCCCGGAGGCGAAGCTCATCAAGAGGACGGCCGCCATGCGCTTGTCGCCCAACGCCTGCAGCAGCGTGGGCTTTGCGGCCGTCGTCAAACGCTCGAACTCTCATCGTGCATGGCGCGCGATCATAGCAGCACGCCGGCCTGCGCGCTGTGCTTGCGCGCCATCATTTCCCTTGCGAGACTGCCGCTCCTATGACACGGTCGTATAAAGGCGATTTCATCGAATTGTGCATGCAATTGGGCGTGCTGAAATTCGGCAGCTTCAAACTGAAATCCGGGCGCGAAAGCCCGTATTTTTTCAATGCCGGATTATTCAGCACCGGAGCGGCGATTGCGGCGCTGGGCCGCGCCTATAGCGACGCCGCCGTGGCCACGGATCTGACCTTCGACATGCTGTTCGGACCGGCGTACAAGGGCATTCCGCTGGTGACCGCCGCCGCCGCCGCGCTCGCCGACCGGCACGGGCTCGACGTGCCGTTCGCGTTCAACCGCAAGGAGTCGAAGGATCACGGCGAGCGCGGGCTGATCGTCGGCAGTCCATTGCAGGGCCGCGTGCTGATCATCGACGATGTCATCACCGCCGGCACGGCGATCCGTGAATCCATCGACATCATACGAACCGCCGGAGCGCAACCGGTCGGCGTGCTGCTCGCTCTGGACCGCGAGGAGCGGGGTTCGGTCAGCCCGCTGTCGGCGGTTCAGGAAGTGCGCGAGCAATTTGCAATTCCGGTCATTGCGGTGATCAATCTGTCGGACCTCATGCAGCACATGCGCAAGGAAGGACGTGCGGCCGACCTGGCGAGCATGCAAGCCTATCGGGATCGTTATGGCAGCGCAGATTGAGGAATACGCCCTGGAAAACCCCCTGCCCGAGCCTCACAATGGTCGCGGATTCCTCGGGGGCATGTTCTTGAAATACCTTGCCTTGATCCTGGGCGCTTCGCTGCTGCTGGTCTCGTTGTCCTTTGCCGACAACACCCAGTCCTCGGGGCGCAAAATGTACAAATGGGTGGATGCGCAGGGGGTTACCCACTACGGAGACCAGATCCCGCCGGAATACGCGTCGCAGGAACGCGCCGTCGTGAACAAGCAGGGGATCGAAGTCGGGCGCCTGGAGGCGCAAAAAAACCCCGGGCAGTTGGCCGAGGAAGAACGAAAGAGGCTCGAGGCGGAGCGCAGTGCGAGCCGCGATAAGAATCTTCTCAACACATACGCCTCGGTGCAGGAAATCGAGCGCCTGCGCGATCAGCGGCTGAACCTCCTGTCCGATCAAATCAATGTCACGAGTCAATTCCTCGAGATCCTCGACGGTAAATTGAAGAAACTGCGCGCGACCAGCATGCATTTCAAACCCTACAGTTCCGATGCGAATGCGCCGCCCATGTCGGACCAACTTGCCGAGGATCTGGTGCGTGTCGGCAACGACATCCGTACGCAGGAGGCGAATCTCCAGCAGAAGCGCACTGAGGCGGCAAAGGTGCGCGAACAATTCGACAGCGACATCACGCGCTTCAAAGAACTCAAGGGCATCCATTGAGGCCCAAGACCCGAATCCTGATGGGGGTGACCGGAGGCATCGCCGCCTACAAGAGCCCGGATCTGGTTCGCCGTCTGATCGAACGGGGAGCCGACGTGCAGGTGGTGATGACCGCGTCGGCGCGCAAGTTCATCACTCCCATGAGCTTGCAGGCGGTTTCGGGCCGCCCGGTCCGCGCCGATCTTTGGGACAGCAGCGCCGAGGCCGCCATGGGCCACATCGAACTCGCCCGCTGGGCCGAGATCGTGCTGATCGCCCCGGCGAGCGCGGATTTCATCGCACGCTTGGCGGGCGGCCGCGCGGATGACTTGTTGGCGGCGCTGTGCATCGCCACGGAAGCGCCGCTGGTGCTCGCGCCCGCGATGAATCGCCTCATGTGGGCCAACAAGGCCACCCAGGCGAACGTCGAAACCTTGATCTCGCGCGGCGTACGCATGCTGGGCCCCGCCACCGGCGATCAGGCCTGCGGCGAAGTCGGTGCGGGCCGCATGTGGGAACCCAAACAACTCGCCGAGACCCTGCTCGAGCCTCCGGCCAATGCCGGCCTGCTGGCCAGCCTCAACGTGCTGATCACGGCGGGGCCGACCCGCGAGCGCCTCGACCCGGTACGCTATTTGACCAACCGTAGCTCGGGGAAAATGGGTTTCGCCGTGGCCGCCGCCGCGCGCGAGGCCGGCGCACACGTGACCCTGGTCGCGGGACCGGTGCACTTGCCGACGCCTGCGGGAATCACGCGCATCGACGTCGAGAGCGCACGGGATATGTACGCGGCCGTGCACCGCCATGTGGCCGAGGCGGACGTGTTCATCGCCGCCGCGGCCGTCGCCGATTTTCAGCCGGTGCACGTTGCCAAGCAGAAGATCAAGAAGCAGGGCGGCACGGTCAAAATCGATCTGGAAGCCGCGCCCGACATCATCAAGTCGGTCGCCGACATGGCGAAGCGCCCGTTCGTGGTCGGATTCGCCGCCGAGACCAACGACGTCGAGGAAAACGCGCGCAGCAAACTCAAGCGCAAGAAACTCGATCTGATCGCGGCCAACCAGGTCGGCGATGGGATCGCGTTCGATTGCGAGGACAACGCACTGACGGTCTTATGGCCCGGCGGAAAACTCGAGATCGCGCGCGCACCGAAGCTCAGCGTCGCGCGCGAGCTCATTGCCCTGATCGCCAAGCGCCTGCCTCCCTCCGACGGCGCCCCGCGGCGCGGTGCGCGCAAGCGCCGCGCGGCCGCCGCCCGCGCCACGGTGACGG
>OBLU010000403.1_pt1 | contig 41321 bp, 36 predicted proteins | sample 1518681 | NCBI WGS metagenome assembly OBLU01 (sample SAMEA3539304, study PRJEB22396) | soil metagenome | biome: tundra; feature: field; material: soil | place: USA | collected 2010-05 | depth 0.15 m
GGCAAGTGCTCAGGTCACCAGAGCTGGCTCCTTCAAGACATTCAAGAGATTTTGCTCCGTTCGTTCAAAACCCCGACCGGCTACCTTTTTACGATCCAGAAGTCGGCTTCTGGGAAGTTTGCGGTGGCGATTGCCGAGATTCGCCCGGGCGAAGGCTATCCGGATGCGACTGAGTTTGTGAAGATGGACGCGATCATTCAGCCGGAAGTGGGCGAAACAGTGTGGTTTTGCTTCGAGTTGCCCCAATTGTACCGAATGTACCGAAAATCGCCGAAAAAGCTGAAGCAGAAAAGGCAGCTTAAACAATTGAAAGAGCGAGAGAAAAGATGGTCAGGGAGAGAGGATTTAAACCTCCGACCCCCTGGTCCCGAACTATGAAACTACAAACTCCAAGTGCTTCATCTGGTGTCGCTTAGGGAGCAGTGCGCCGTTTTTTCTCTCGCTCAGTTGTACCGACGTTGTACCGAAGAACAAGAGGATCGGTCTGCTCGACGACCCCAGCTGAATTTCGCGATCCGAGATCAGACTGAGTTGTGTTTCCCAGGTGTGCGGCAGAACCGTTAATACGCGGCGCAATTTGCTATCATGACACCCAGGCAGCTTCGGGTTTCCGATGCGTGGCTCAGGTGAGTCGTTAACTTCGCGCCCGAGCCTCCAAGTTTCGGCCATCTTACTTGGTTTTGCTCGCGAGATTGCCGCGACTTTCCGGTCGCTCCGGCAAACTTGATCGGTCCCACCCGCCCCCAAGGGCCTGGACCAGCAACACGGTGTTCGCCATACGACGGCCCAGAATATTGACGGCAGTCACTTCATCCGCAAGCGCCGCGCTTTGCGCAGTAATTACCTCGAGATAACTTGTGACTCCACCCCTGTAGCGAATGACCGAAAGATCGAGCGATCGCTGCGCCGCCGAGACGGCTTCATCCTGGACCTTAGCTTCGTTTTCAAGGATTCTCACCGCCGCGAGATTGTCTTCGACCTGCTGAAATCCGGTGAGCACGCTTTCGCGATAGGCAGCGACTTGATAGTCATAGGCGGCACGCGCCTGATCGTTGAGAGAACGCCGTCTTCCACCGTCGAACACAGTCCCCAGAGTAGACAGTCCAATCGACCAGAGGCCGCTTGGCCCTTGGGCCAGGGTAGTGATGGCGGAGCTTTCAAACCCCCCGGAGGCGCCCAAGTTGATCAGTGGGTAGTACGCAGTCTTTGCGACTCCGATCTGTGCGTTCGCCGACGCCACACGTCGCTCTGCGGCTGCGATGTCGGGGCGTCTTTCCAGCAGTTCTGACGGCACTGAGATAGGAATGTGTGGAGGCGGTGTGGTGAGGGGCAACGGGGGAAGGCTGAACTCCGCAGGAGGTTTGCCGATCAGAATTGCAACCGCGTGTTCATACTGCGCTCGCAGCACGCCCACGTCAATCGCCGCAGCCCGAGTGGTTTGCAGTTGAGTCTTCGCCTGCTCGACCTCCACTTCCGAAGCAATCCCTCCGTGGAAGCGGTTTTCGTTCAATTCCAGGGCCTGCTCATAATCCTTAACAGTAGAGTTCAGGAGCTGTTCCTCGGCATCCAGGCTGCGGGCCTGGAGGTAATCGATGGCCAGGTCCGCATGCATGCTCAGATTCACCGTAGCCAGGTCTGCCGCACTGGCCTCCGCTTGCTCCCGATACGATTCCACGGTTTTTCGAACTCGGCCCCAGACGTCGGCTTGGTACGAAAAGTTGAAGGGCACCACAAAGTCGTTGTAGGTAGCACCGCGCAATGTCGAACTGGTAGGACTGTTGGCGGAGATGCGTGTTCGAGTCGCCGATGGTCCGGCCGTGACCGTCGGGTAATAATCGGCCCGATAGTAGCGCAAGACTGCCCGGGCTTGCTGGAACTGTGCATCGGCCGCCTTCAGATTCTGATTCGATACATTAACCTGAAGTTCGAGCGCATCGAGTTGCGGGTCTTGAAAAATCGTCCACCACTCGCCGCCCAGACTTTGATCGTTGGGTTGGGCGGGCTTCCAGTCCCCCACCTCTTTATAGGACGGCGGGGCCTCCACGGTGGGAGTGTGGTACTTAGGTCCAACCGCGCATCCAGTTAACTGGAGTACGGCTAACGCGAGCACAACCAGGCGCGGAGTTTGCCGCGGATTTTTGAACAACATCACTTTTCGAGATAGCTTCACTTGACGTCCCCCGGCAACGTTGCCTGAACAATTTGGACCTGTTGTCCGGAAACGATGGAGTCAGGCGGATTGACGATGACCTGATCGTTCGGCCTGAGACCAGCCACAATCTCGATTTCATTCCCGAAGTCGTGCCCGGGCGTCACGGCAGTTAGTGCAACTTTCCCATCCTTCACGATGCCGACACGCAAACCTTCCGATCGGAAGAGGAGAGTATTCACGGGAAGTAAGAAGGTCGAGGCCTGGGTTGGGACCGCCAGGTGAACCTCAGCGTAGGAACCCGTGAGCAGCGTGCCCGCCGGATTGGCAACTTCGATTTCGATCAACAAAGTGCGAGTAGTCGCGTTAATAGCATCGGCGGTGCGCACCAGCTTTCCCTGAAACTTACGACCGGGAAACTCTGCAAGACTGAGGTCCGCTGTCATGCCCGTCTTGATTCCCTGCGAATATTCCTCTGGCACGTTTACGTACACGCGCAACGTTTTGGGTTGCGCGATGTGAAAGAGATCGGTTTTCACCCCGCCGCCACTTCCTGAATTGATAAGGTCGCCGATATCGGTGTTGCGCGCCGTAATCACGCCATCGAATGGTGCGTAGACTCTTTCAAAAGAGACCAATGCCGAGAACTGCTCCACGGCTGCCTTGTCTGCTTCGACGATTGATCGATTTGCATTGAAGGTACCCACCGCGTTGTCGACGTCCTGCTGAGCGACCGCGTTGCTTTTCAAAAGTCCCTGGTACCGAGTCTTCGTAATGGACGCGAGCTCGAGATTGGCCTGCGCGGTTAACAGGTTGCTACGGGCCTGCTGAAGTTGCTGATCGACCTCAGGCGTCTCGATCACCGCGAGAAGTTGTCCCTGCTTGACGTGCGCCCCAATATCGAAATACCACTTTTTTAAATAACCATTTGTACGGGCGTAAATGGGCGAGGTGATGTATGGTTGGACATTGCCCGGAAGGATGATCTCGTCCGCCGGCGCAGTTTGTTTGGGCGAAACGACCGACACTGCCGGCAGAGCCAATTGTGCCGTCTCCGCGTTTAGCGTAGTGCGGGCCTTGACGCGTGACCAGATACCCGATATCAGGAGGGCAGCAACCACGATCACCGCAATCGCGAGGCCCAGCCAGTGTTTTGGTGCGCGCTTGTTAACTCCCGCATCATGTTTCAATAGGAGCGGTTGCCCGCCCACCTGTCTTATATCTTCGGTTTGAGGCGACATGGTTGACTCCATACGAGTAGTGTCTAGTTCCCTGTTTGAGCTGGATGACGGCGTTTACCCTGCAATACGCTGAAAAATGCCGGGACAAACAAGAGCGTCGAAACGGTCGCAAAAATCAGCCCGCCTATAACCGCCCGACCCAGAGGGGCATTTTGTTCACCGCCGTCTCCCAGTCCGAGAGCCATGGGCACCATGCCGATGATCATGGCTAGCGCAGTCATCAATACGGGTCGAAAACGCGTGAAGCCTGCTTCCAGCGCGGCACTGACGGAATCCATTCCTTCCGTCATTTTTTCGGTGGCAAAACTCACCACTAGGATGCTGTTTGAGGTCGCAACGCCCATGCACATGATGGCTCCCATCAGCGCCGGTACGCTCAAGGTCGTGTGCGTTATGAACAAGAACCAGGCAATCCCGGCGAGCGCGGCGGGCAGAGCGGAAATCATGATGAAAGGATCCAGCCAGGACTGAAAGTTGACTACGATCAGCAGGTAGATGAGCACGATCGAAAACGCCAGTCCGCTTAGAAGGCCGATGTAGGAATCCCGCATGGTTTGAACCTGCCCTCGGACGACCACTCGCGAACCGCGCGGCAATTGGCTGCGCGTGGCGTCAATGATCCTGGTGATGTCACCCGCCACGCCACCGAGATCGCGTCCCGTGGCAGCGCCAAAGATGTCAATTACGGGCGCTACGTTGTAATGCGAAACCACCGCCATTCCAGCGCCCCGTTGAACGGCAACAAGACTGGCCATGAGCGATGGAGGGGCATTCGGATCGGTACCCGTGATCGGAATGTTTTCTAGACTCTGCAATGTGTCTTCCCGGTACTGTGGCGTCTGGGTCGCGATTTGATAACTGACACGGTTCTTTGGGTCTACCCAAAAGGTGGGCGAGGTTTGGAAGCTGCCACTCAGTGATACGAGGAGATTTTGCGCGATGTCGTGGGCGGTGAAACCAAGTTGTTCTGCTTTGGTGCGTTCGACCCTGAGGCGCAAATAGGGCTCATCGAAGGGCTGCTGAATTCGCAGATCCGACGTTCCTGAAACGTATCTCATTTTCTCGAGCAGTTTGTCCGCATACAGCCGGTTTCCTTCCACGTCGTTTCCTACAACCTGAACATCGATCGGAGCCGGTAAGCCAAAATTCAAAATTTGGCTAACCATGTCGGCGGGCAGGAATGCGAACGTAACACCGGGGAATTGCTTCGGAAGTGTCCGACGAAGCAGGTGGACATAGTCGTCTGTGGAATGGTGCTTGGCGGAAAGGGTCACCAGAATGTCCGCGTCCGATGTTCCAACCGGCGCCGAATTACTGTAGGAGAGGTTGATGCCGCTGTAGGGCAAGCCGATATTGTCAATGACGCTCTGAACTTCGCCCGCCGGGATTTGTTTTCGAATCGACTGCTCGACCAGATCGCAAAGATTGGCGGTTTCTTCAATGCGCATTCCAGTCGGAGCGCGCATATGCAATTTGAACGTGCCGCTGTCAACGCTGGGGAAGAAATCGCGTCCCAACCAGGGAATGAGAATTACCAGAGAGCCGAGACAACTGGCAAAGAATGCGATCAGGAAAGCACGCCGGTGATGGAGGCAACTTTCCAGCACGCTGCGATAGCTGTCGCGAAATCGGTCAAAGGCCTGCTCAAACCGCCTCTGGAATCGCACCAGCGGATTGCGGGTGCTGGCATCTACTGCTTCCTTTTTCTCTCCACGCAACAAATACTTCGCCATGGTTGGAACAATGGTCCGCGAGAGGAAATACGACGCCAACATGGCGAAGACAACCGATTCGGCGAGTGGCACGAACAGATATCGCGCGACACCGGAGAGCAAGAACATTGGAGCAAACACGATGCAGATGGAAAGCGTGGATACGAAAGCAGGGGTCGCAATTTGCGACGCACTGTCGAGGACAACTCCGTCCATGTCCTTATCTGGTTCTGCCTCCCGGTTACGATTGATATTCTCGACTTCGACCGTGGCGTCATCCACCAGGATGCCGACTGCCAGAGCGAGCCCACCGAGCGTCATGATGTTGATCGTCTGTCCGATCGCGCTGAGCACAATGATGGAGGTCAGGATCGCCAACGGGATCGAGGTCGCGATGATGACCGTGCTTCGCCAACTGCCGAGAAAGGTAAGAATCATGAAAGCAGTCAGACAGGCGGCGATCAACGTTTCCCTGACAACACCGCTGATAGCGCCACGGACAAAAATCGATTGATCCGCCAAGGGGGTTATCTGTAGCGCGGCCGGAACCTGCGTCTTAATCAGAGGCAGAAGAGACTTGATTCCTAAAATCACGTCGAGCGTTGATGCATCCCCCGCCTTTTGGATCGTTAGCAGTACTGAGCGTTGCCCATTGACGCGCACGATATTGGTCTGAGGCGGAAAGCCATCGCGTACCCATGCCACATCTTTGACGTAGATCGTCGTTCCCCCAATTGTCTTGATCGGGATCCGGTTCAGGTCCGAAATTGTCTGCGGAGCGGCGTTCGGAATGGAAACATCGTATTCCCGGGAGCCGATCTTGGACGTTCCCGTTGGCAGGATCAGGTTTTGTAGACTGATCGCATTGACTACATCCAGCGCGGATAGGCCCTTCGACTGGAGCGCCGTCGTATTCAGATCGACCTGCACCTGACGTTGTTTACCGCCATAGGGATAGGGCACCGAGGCGCCGGGTACGGTGATGAGCTGGGTGCGAATGAAATTCAAGCCGTAGTCGTTGAGTTCTTGCTCCGACAAATTCTGCCCCGAGAGGGCCAATTGAAGAACCGGCACACTTGAAGCGCTATAGGCCAGAATGAGAGGCGGCGTTGATCCGGCCGGCAATTGCCGGAGTTGAGTCTGAGAAACCGCCGTAATTTGTGCGATACCTCGTTGAATGTTCGCGGTCGGCTGTAGGAACACTTTCACGACTGCAATTCCATTGAGCGACTGCGACTCGACATGTTCGATGTTGTCGACGGTGGTGGTAAGCGACCGCTCGGTGACGCTGACGATCCGGTCGGCCATGTCCTCGGGGATCAGTCCGTTATAGGACCAGATGATGCTAACGACGGGAATGTCGATGGTCGGGAAAATGTCGGTTGGGGTGCGAACGATCGCAAGTCCGCCCATGATCAGGATGAGGATCGACATCACCACGAATGTGTAGGGCCGCCGTAATGCGAGTCTAACAACCCACATAAAACTCTTTTCCGTTCTTCACCGACAGGCGCTCACGACCGTGGCTACAGTCAGAGCGTCTTGTCACCCTTAAAAAGCAAGCAGCTCTCCAATCGACCGCAAGGTAACTTGGCTGCGTGTTTTCATTGGGATGAGTCAACCGAACGGCTGGACTGGTCACTGGACACTCGGAGAGCGAGTCCCGCGATTGACACAACGTCCGTATTTCGACAGGCTTCAGACTTTCAAATGAGGTCCACAGACCGCGACCTTGGGAAAATGACGATGGCACGCGGCCGGAGCCGCGCGCCATCGCAATCGAAAGTCGCTTCGAACCAGAAATAAGCTATCTTCTTCCAATTGCTGCACCTGATAGCCTGAGAAGTCGCAAACTGTCCTTACTCCACCCCGTGCCAACTCGAAGAGAGAACGCCGGCGGTCATTTTCCGGGCAAGCGTTGCGGTGTTCGGTCCAAGGTCTTTCTCGTACACAACGCCGTTCTCGGTAACAACGAACGTCATGACGCCCGACGAGCGGTACTCTGCGGGGTACGCCACGACGACGGGCGTGGCACCAGCATTAGAGTTGTTGCCCTTCGCGCCAGCGTTCTTCTTAGGCGGTTCAGTCAGGATTCGAATGTAGTAGCCATGGAAAGCACCTGACGCTTCTTTCTTCCCGGCACTTGTTTCGCGCGCACTGACAAGCGTCTGAGCATATTGAGAAACCTGGTCATCGCTCGTTTTGGGGCTCGTTGTGGGGTTCGTCGTGGCGATCGCGGCTTGTGCTTTCGCTTGAGTCAGGGCGTGACAGGTTGCAATTGCTGTCGCTTCGTTTTCTCCGACTCGGCGGAATAGGATTTCCTGCGTGCCGGAGTCCGAATCGAAATACCACGCCCTATCTTTGAACTGCAGAGGAACAGGGAAAGGCCAATTCTCGGCGCCGACGTATAGCATCGTGCCGCCATCCGGTTCGCGCACCAGACGGTGCATCTGCTGATACTTTTCCGCGAATTGCTCACGCTCGAATTTGTCTTGAAGTTCATCGTTCGAGGAGACGAGTTCTTTTCCGCCTCCGAGGATCAGCACAAGAGCTGTCTGATCGTTACTTTGAACCGCCAGGAAGAGCGCTTGACTTGCTTCCTCAGCAGAGGCAAACGTTTTTTGCGCTGACTTCTGGGCGAAAGACAAAGGCGCGAGGCTCACAACCACTAGAACCATTCCGACAAGAGCAATTGTTGTCGTGAGCCGGGGCCGCTGAGATGCGGTGAACTTGTTAGCCATACGGTGCTGCATGAGGTTCTTCTCCTTATGAATTTGGAATCTGATGTGATCCTGGTGAACGCGTACTATCTTCTGCCACCACCCCCGTGAAATCCGCCGCCACCGTGGAAGCCACCTCCGAAGCTCGACCGCCCGCCGAAGGAGTTTCCCCTGGCGATACCTCCATGATCGAAACCACTGAACGCTCCGGAATGCATGCCGCCGAAGCTATGTGGCGCCGCAAATCCATGTGAGGCCCCGCCAAAACCTCGGTCAGGAGCGCCACCGTGAAAGCCCTCGCCACCTCGGGCCTCAGTCCCGTGAGCGAAGTTGCTGCGATTCACAAAGGTTCTGCTGTGCGAGACGTAGGTGTTGTGGTTGTACATGATCGATCGGTTGTGCCAGTCAAATCCCCAATGAGGCCAGCCCCAACCGAAGCCGCCGAAGAAACCGATTCCAAAGCCCACGCCGAACGACAGGTATGGACCGTCAAACCAAATTCCTGGGTACGGGTACCACCCCGGCCATGCAAATATCGGGTCTCCGTACATCAACCACGGATCGTATGCGGGCACATAGACCACCTCTGGATCGGCGGGTTCGACAACGATGGTTTGTCCCTGCGTTGTCACAGTCTGCTGCGGAGTACTCTTTAGATTTCCCGCCTGCTGCGCCCGCTGACGAAGCACCTGCACCGCATCCATTACTTGCTGCTGTTGATTCACATACGCATCGCCGAGCGACGATGTCCACGACAGATTCTTGTCCATGTTTGCAAGCACGGAAGGAAACTGGACGAGCGCTTTGACGCTGGGATCCCAAGATTGCTTGTCTGCCTCGTCCCCCAGTTGTTTTCCTTTTAGATCGGGATGCGCCTGAATCCAACGATCTGCTTCCACCACTTCAGTCGGATATGTGGACGCCGCAAGAATCTGTGCAACCAACTCATCCGGGTAGAGAGCGATGGGCGCTACCAGTTGCTGCAATTGTTCGGGAGTTGGCTGGGCACTTTGGACCGGCGCCGGTGTCGAAGTCGGGTTTGTCTGATCGGCGAATCCAACCGGTGTCGTAACAAACGCAAGTGAAACGACCAGTAAGAATGCCAGACTCTGTTTTTGAAATGTCACCATTAATTCCTCCTGGCGCGATCTCTTTGGGATACTTTCCCCACCACCCAAACCGGAGCGCGCAATCGAATACGGGTGAAGCAATCTCGTTGCCATGACCGCACACGCTAAGTTCTTTGCCGGTGTAGCAGCGGAGTCAGAATGAACTTCTCGAAGAGTCCATCGAGGGACGCGCCGTCGGAATGTTGACGCCGCTCTCTCTGCATGACACGGAGACTCTCTGCGTGAAGCACCGCCAAACGTGTGAACCAGAACGACCGCACGGAATTGTCGGCACGAATTCTGTTTGGAATCGCAAATGCATTCCCAGGACTCGAAAAGGAGATTCCTATGAAGTCCGTATTTCGTAACGCATTTTGTTGTGTAGTTTTCTTGGTGGGAGCAGCGTTGGCCCAGCACGTCACAACCGACTTTGATCACAATGCCAACTTCTCTCAGTACAAGACCTATTCATGGCAAGAAATCAAACCCGCGAATTCCCTGTGGGACGCCCGAATTAAGAGTCCAGTCGATGCCCAACTCGCAGCCAAGGGCTGGAGTCAGGTGGAAAACGGCGGCGATGTTTCCATCGTGGCCATTAAGACGACTCAGACCGAAAGGACACTTCAGACGTTCTATGACGGTATGGGCGGGGAATGGCGATGGCGAGGATTCGGAGGGATGGGCGAAGCCACCACTACGGAGCAAGATTACAAAGAAGGAACCCTCGTCGTTGACATCTACGACACAAACTCGAAGCAATTGATCTGGCGCGGCAGTGCTGAAGATACTCTATCGGACAAAGCCGAGAAAAATGAAAAGAGCCTGGACAAGGGTGTAGCCAAGATGTTCCAGGAGTTCCCGCCGAAGCCGAAAATGCGTTGAAAGCTCGAGCTCGGCGAGCACTCGTCCGAACAAGACTCTTATAAGGAGATAGAAATGCAAACTCGCACGCTTGGTAATTCCGACTTGAACATAACGCCCGTCGGCTATGGAGCCTGGGCCATCGGCGGCTCGGGCTGGCAGTTCGCTTGGGGATCGCAAAACGATAACGACTCTATCGCCGCCATCCACCGGGCGCTCGAACTCGGCGTCAACTGGATCGACACAGCCGCTGTCTACGGTCTGGGACACTCCGAGGAAGTTGTGGGGCGAGCGCTGAAAGGCTGGCGCGGTCCCAGCCCCTACATATTTACCAAGTGCGGTTTGCGCTGGAATGCAAAAGGTGAAGTGCAGAAAGTGCTGAGCGCCGCCTCGATCCGCGGCGAAGTGGAGGACAGCCTCCGCCGCCTTTCGATCGATGCGATCGATCTCTACCAGATCCACTGGCCCCCGGATCCCGATTCGCCCGCGCTGGAAGAGGGATGGGGCACGCTCGCCAACTTGAAGCGCGAAGGCAAGGTTCGCTGGATTGGGGTTTCGAACTTCAATGTCCAGCAACTGCGCCGGGCTCAAGCCATTGCTCCAGTGACTTCCCTGCAGCCTCCGTATTCTCTGCTTCATCGGGAGATCGAAGATGAGATTCTACCCTTCGCCCTAGCCCAAGGAATTGGAGTCATCGTCTATTCCCCAATGGCCTCTGGTCTTCTCACCGGCGCCATGACACGCGAGCGTGCGGCTAAGCTGCCGAAGACTGACTGGCGCAGCGCGCACCCAGACTTTACGGAACCAAATCTCTCCCGCAATCTGGCGCTGGTCGAACATCTGCGAGAGATAGCCAAACGCTATAACCGTTCTGTCGGTGAAGTTGCAATTGCTTGGACGTTGCGCCAGTCCGCCGTGACTGGAGCGATCGTCGGTGCCCGCAATGCTCAGCAGGCAGAAGAAGTGATGCGCGCTGGCGACCTGCGCCTCACCGATGAGGACTTGCACGAGATCGAAGCCTTCGAGGAGACCACGGCCTGAAGTACGTGCGAGAGCAAGGGGATGGTTATGAGTGAATTGTTTGATTGTTCGCAATTACAGTACGCACTAATCGAAGCCCTCTGGATCAACGCTGGTCTATCGTCGCACCGTTGAATGCGAAAGCATCCCGGCTATTTTCATTCACCGCATGCAGCGTAAGGGATACGACGTGATCCTTCGCTTGCACTTGCGGAGGCTCCGACAACGAAACAGCCTGGCCGAAGCTGCGAACTGAATAGGATCCTTGTCATGACATGCCTAGTCCAGCTCACCCTGCTGCACTCCCTTCGTCTTTGACAGCTGCAGGGTGCGTGCCCAAACGCAATCGTTTCTGCTCCATCTCGGAGTCGCCCTGCTACGATTAGGCGATGCGAGCGGGACTGCCAGGCCCAGACCACCGGACTGTTAGAGGACAAGACACGTGGTCGCACTGGCACGCGATTTCCACGTCTTCTGCTCCGGCATCACGACAAGAATCGCTGCAATATTCTTGTCCAGCTCGTACATCGCAAAGGCACGGTATGTGCACACACTTTCTCGTCATTTGACTCGCCATTTGATTTCCTTTCATTACTCTTTGAACTCCAGCCACCTTTTTTTGATCGCTAAGATGCTGCGACTCTCCGCTAATGCATGCAAGTTTCCAAACATCAACCTTGTCATTGCCACTGGCTTTCCCTGGCTGTAGTCGCCATCACTAAATCAATTGACTGTCCAGATGTGTCGACAGGCCGATGGCAGCGTCCGCATTTGGACGGCTCAACTCGCCACATAAACGCCGAGCCGTCGTGGCACGCCTGTAAGTTAGCGAATTCATTGGCCTGTTGGTTCTTCGGAAATTCCTCCTTGACTGGCCCAGGACTTGCACTTCTGGGTGCATAGGAGCCCGATCCTAAATGCAGAGTGGCGTGCACTAAGCGTTAGGAGAGAGCAAATATAGGTAGTCACGATGAGATTTCACCGCCTCAAATACGGCATTGCTTGTCTGTTGATAGCCACCATCGCTCAGGCGCAGGCGCCGGGAAGTAACCCATCTAGTGATGCTGCTACGGACAGTCCGAAAGCACCCAGGTCAGCGAACCTGCTTCGAGAATTAAACGACTCTCTTGAAACACTCGTTGCAAAAGTTTCACCTGCAGTGGTCCAGATCATGGTCACCGGCTACGGCCCAGTGGAAGAACATGGACACACCGATAGGACAGTCCTATCCCGGGAGCATGCCGTTGGATCGGGAGTCATCGTCGACCCGGAGGGATATATCATTACGAACGCTCACGTGGTGAACGGAGCGCAGCGTATCCGTGTTATACTCCCGCCTCCACCGACAGAGTCCCCGCTCGAACTCCAGCCTATCCATGCCGGCCAAATCTTCGACGCCACGGTGGTGGGGACGCACAAAGACTCCGATTTGGCCCTCCTCAAGATTCAGGCAGCACATCTGCCTGCTCTGCCTCTGAGCGACAAGGCACAAGTGCGACAAGGCGAACTGGTCTTTGCAGTTGGGAGTCCCGAAGGATTGCAGGATTCAGTAACGATTGGCGTGGTCAGCTCGGTTTCCCGCCAGCCTGATCCCGATGATCCGATGGTGTATATCCAGACTGACGCCGCGATGAATCCTGGCAATAGTGGCGGGCCACTGGTAGATATAGACGGCAACCTTATTGGTCTCAACACTCTGATATTGAGTACAGGGGGCGGCAGCGAGGGGCTCGGGTTTGCCATCCCCGCCGCCATCGTCAGTTTCGATTATCGGAACCTTCGTAAGACCGGCCATGTGCAGCGCGTCGCAATCAGCGCGAGGGCACAGAACATCACGCCCACGATGGCGGCAGGCCTCGGTCTGGCGAGGAGTTGGGGAGCAATCATTTCCGACGTTGCACCTGGTGGACTGGCAGAAGCAGCAGGCCTCAAGATCGGAGACATCGTGCTTGCCATTGATGATCGCCGAATCCTAAGTCTTCCCGAGTTCATGACTGCGCTCTACCTCCATCCTGCTGACCAGGTCATTAAGGTCGATGTGCTTCGAGGTACGAACAGGATGTCCTTCAACATTCCTGTAACGGTGTATCACGATACGGTTGAACAACTGAGTGACATTCCTGACTTGCAGAAGGTCCTGGTTGGTAGGTTGAACATTTTCGTCACTGACCTGGACGGGAGTGTAAAGCCTTGGCTCCATGACGCCCGCAGCGATTCTGGGATCGTAGTATTGGCCCAAACCACCGGGCCAGGTTCTCTGCATACCAGGCTCGAGACGGGCGACATCATCCGTGCCGTCGATCGCATTCCGGTGGAGTCGATCTCTCAGTTGCAGGCCGTGGTCCGCGATCTCAGGTCAGGTGATCCGGTCGTCCTTCAGGTCGAACGCAGTGGGAAACTGCAATACCTGGCATTCGAGATGGAGTGAATTTTGAATAGTCGGGAGAGCAGCGGCCCCGGTGCGGGATCTCCCTTGCCGCAGAAAAAGAAGTCTGTGGCAGAGGAGTTGGACGAACCGCTGCTAACCGGGAAGCGCCGAAGAAGGTTGTTTTAAAGGAGATGGAACACAAATGAAAATCAACAAAGGTTACATCATCGCAGGTTTGCTCATTGCTTTTATCCTGTTTTTCGAAATCGCCGCTCACGCGGACGACCGGGATCAGGCGACTAAACTAACATTCAGTGAGTCGATCCAGATTCCGGGGCGGATACTGCCCCCGCGAGAGTACTCAATCAAGATAGCCAATCCGGATACCGGCCGAAATCTCGTGCAGGTCTTCAATGCCGACGGGACCGTCCTGTATGCAAACCTTCAGACCGTGTCAGCGGAGCGTCCGGAGCCGACCGACAAAACCGTCATTAAGTTGGCCGAAGGCTCCGGTGGGCCGGACGCCCTCCTGAAGTGGTTTTATCCGGGGAGCTTGATCGGAAATGAGTTCCTGTATTCCAAGCAGAAAGAGAAGGAAGTAGCGCAAGACAAGGTGCAGGCCATCATGGTCCACCAACAAACAAAAACCAACTCAGACACTAGTGCGGTTGGCAACTGATGATATGGGCTGGCATTCGCTCGCCCGACGCCATAAGAATGTCGTCAATGTGAGCGAATGCCCATGCTCCGATTAACAACGTGAAGAGCAGCGATAGTGAACAAAGGCAGGTGGTGCATTCTAAACCCGTTGGAGCCAACTGCCTCACGTTGTTTCAGCCCCCGGTGAGGAGGCCCCCCCTTGCGGGCCGCTGCGCTATCATGTTTCCAGTTCCGCATGTGTCTAATATTGATTGGACGAGGGCGACGAGGCGGGCCTTGGCCCTGCAGAGATGGCGCGCATTCATTCATTGCTTGGCAGGATTGCCCTCGCATTGCTCACGCTGACCTGCCTCCGTCTCCGACTAAATTTCGCAACGACTACGTGTCTATACCTGACTCTCATCGGATTGCTGTCGCTTCCTGGCAGCTTTTTTTGGTCGGCCTCCAAAGTCGAGGAGCATGAATGACGCACGCAGACGCCCCCATGGTGTTTGTCGTGGATGACGATGACTTGGTGCGTGCCTCTATCCAAGGCATGCTGAAGTCGGTTGGCTTGCGTTCCGAGACCTTCGGAACGCCGCAAGAGTTCTTACGCAGCAAGCGGCCGGACGTGCCAAGTTGCCTTATTCTGGATGTGAGACTCCCTGGAATCAACGGCCTCGATTTTCAGCGCGAGTTGTCGAACGCGGGTATTCACATTCCCATTATCTTTATTACGGGTCATGGCGATATTCCCATGACAGTGAAGGCCATGAAATCCGGCGCGGTGGAGTTCCTGACCAAGCCGTTCCGAGACCAGGACTTGCTCGATGCGATCCATCAGGCTTTAGCTCGCGACCGCGTGATGCGCCAACAACAGAGCGAGCTCAGTGAATTACGAAAGCGATATGAATCGCTGACCGCGCGCGAGCGCGAAGTTATGGCCCTGGTGGTTTCGGGCATGCTCAACAAGCAAATAGCTTTTGATCTCGGAACCCGCGAAATCACGGTGAAGATCCAGCGCGGACACGTAATGCGGAAGATGCAGGCTGAATCGCTGGCGGAATTGGTCCGAATGGCGGCGAAACTTGAACCGACGGGCAGTCGCGAGTGAACGTCCTCACCAAGATTCAAGCTTGTTACCTGGCTGCAATTTCCTGCGGCGCGCGCAGCGAAGGACGGTTGGTGTTATTCCTGCGCCCCTGCACTGGGAAGTGTGAAGTTAAAAGTGGCGCCGCGTCCAGAGTTGGATGTGGCCCACAATCGGCCGCCGTGGGACTCAATGATTGACCGACTGATCGAGAGCCCCATGCCGGTTCCTTGAGTCTTGGTGCTGAAGAACGCATTAAAGATCTGGTCGGCTTGCTCGCGAGGAAGTCCCACGCCTGTGTCGCTGACCGAAATCAGCAGCTGATCCGGTTCGGCCATCAGGGATCTGATTGTAAGTTGGCCCTCGCTCTTTGTGTCCTGCATCGCTTCAATACCATTGAGAATGAGATTCATGAGAACTTGCTGCAATTGCACTCGGTCAGCCATGACCCGCGGTAAGTCCTCCGACAATTCGGTAAGAATCGAAACGGAATGTCTGGATGCTTCACTGCGCAACAAGACAACCATCTCTTGGATGACCTCGCTCACATCCACCAAACTGGTTTGGGGCGCGCCCTTCTTGAATAACTGTCGAAGCCGGCTGATGATATCAGCCGCCCGCGTCACCGCGTTGACCATCCGTGCCGCGGATTCACGAGCCTCTCCTATATCCGGCTGCTCGCGCGCCAGCCACCGCAAGCAAGTTCTGGCATCGGTCGCCGCGGCCGTAATCGGCTGGTTGATCTCATGAGCCAGCGATGCAGTCAATTCCCCCATCGTGGTCGCCCGGGTTATGTGCGCTAGATCGGCCTGTACCTGACGTAGTCTTTCGCGCTCTTTCTCTGCCCGCCTTCGTTCGGTTATGTCTATGCCCGTACCCACGAATTCGACCAATTCGCCGGAAGCACTGAACACAGGATGACCGACCGAGCGGCTGTACTTGGTCGAGCCGTCCGGCAGAACAATGCGGAAGTCAACTTCGAAATCCGATCTCTCACGAATCGCTCGTTCGACCACGTTATTGAATGTAGCCCGGTCCTCGGGATGAATACGCTGAAACGCTGTTTCGAACGAGCGAGAATCGTGTTTTGGATCGAGCCCAAACAACCGATACTGTTCTTGCGACCAGTGGATGTTCTCTCTGCGCGCTACGTTCCAAGCCCAGCTGCCTGTGTGGCTTAGCCTTTGCGCTTCCTCTAAATATGCCTCGGTCTGCCGCAGGGCTGCTTCCGCGCGTTTGCGCTCGGTGATGTCGGTGATCGCTCCGACCAATTCGGTTTTGCCCGGTTGACCTGTCTCCAGAAGGTGCCCCACAACTTGGACATGCTTGACCGATCCATCAGGCATAAGCAACCGGTGTTCTATATCAAAATCCTTAGTGTTTTGTGCTGCGCGATCGATTGCCTGTTGAACGCGGAATCTGTCCTCCGGATGGGTTCGTTCCAGAACGAGCTGAAGACCAGGTCTTGTTTCAGGGCCGTATTCAAAAATTCGAAATGTTTCTTCCGACCAGTAGATTTCACCGCCGAAAACATTCCAGCCGAAACTGCCCGTCTTGCTTAGCTTCTGCGCTTCCGCTAAGTAAGCTTCGTTGCGCCGCAATTCTTTCGTCCGTTCCATGACCTTGATCTCGAGTAGGTCACGGGCCTGGCGCAGTTCCAGTTCCTGGTCCTTAAGGGCCTGCTCCGCCCGCTTCCGGTCGGTGATGTCAGTGCACGTTCCGAACCATTTCACGATCCTGCCGTCGCTCTCCCGAATGGGCGTTCCGCGCGTCTTAAACCAGCTGTACGTCCCGTCGCTCCGGCGAACACGGTATTCCACGTCGTAGGGGTGTCGTCCCGCTACCGATTCCATCCAGAATCGCCGGGTAGGCTCGCGATCATCCGGATGCAGTGCCTCCATCCAGCGCCAGCCGAGTAAGTCGCTCTCTTTGACTCCGGTATAGTTGGTCCACTGTGCGCTGAAGTAGTCGCACGCGCCATCTGGACGAGCGCCCCACACCAACTGGGGCAGCGCTTCGGTAAGGCTTCGCCAGCGTTGTTCGCTCTCCCGCAGCGCCTCCTCCGCCCTCCGTCGCGAGGCACTGAGCCAGCACACGATCAGCGCCAATGATGCAAACAGTGTCAAGGAGAGGACACGATAGGGCACACGAATCCCCGCGAGCTCGACGTAAGGAACCAGCGGCTGGAAAAAATAACCGAGGCTGAGAAGTGAAAGGAGTAAAGCAGTGAGGCCCGGGACCATCCCACCAAACCAGGCTGTTAGAGCAACAGCAGTAAGGAAGAGTGCGCCGCGAACATCGAAGCCTCTTCCAAGAAGCAGAGCGGCAGCCAGTGCAACCCCGACGGAACCGACAGCGAGCCCGTAGCGCCAAACTACTTGTCGAAGGATGGGAAACGTCATGGTTTAGCTGTCCGCTGCTCGGTGTTCGAGGACACCGGAAGATATTGTATTTTAAGTTGCGCTGCGGCGGCGAGATTGTCGAGATATTCGGGCCTTATACCAAAGTATGATTGCGCCATCGTTGAACGCGCGCTAAGGTCGCATCATGGTGATTGGAAAGAAGGGGAACATGGTGGCAATTGTTGATGACGATGATTTGATGCGCAGTGCATTGCAGGGCCTGCTGAAATCGGTCGGCCTGCGGGCGCAAGCGTTTGCGTCAGCGGAGGAATTCTTGAAGTCTGGCCAACAGCACGAGGTTGGATGTCTGGTCGCGGACATCCGCATGCCGGGAATGTCCGGTCTGGAATTGCAGGCCAAGCTCAACGCTGATCAGTGCAGGATTCCGACCATATTCATCACCGCCCACGGCGACGAGAAAATGCGAATGCAGGCCTTAAGAGCCGGCGCCGTGGAGTTCATGGCAAAACCATTCGACGATGAAGCCCTGCTCGAGAGTGTTCGAGCAGCTCTGGAGCGTTGAGCCCAACAAGAAGTGTGCACGCAGCACAAGGGGGTTCTCTGTGGCAGCTATCGGGACATGGCGAACGGGTGATCAAGATTCTTACGACCGCAGATTCCAGCAGGTCATAGGCAACAGTCCTGCGCTGGAAGCGGTACTCGAACTAGTCGAACGGGTCGCGCCGACGGGTTCCACCGTGTTGATCCAGGGAGAAACAGGCACCGGCAAGGAACTCATCGCACAAGCGATCCACAACATCAGCTCAAGGTGCGGGCGGCCTTTCATAAGATTGAATTGCGCTGCCATTCCGCTGGATTTGCTGGAAAGCGAGCTCTTTGGCCATGAGAAGGGCGCGTTCACCGGAGCCATAGCGCAAAAGATTGGCCGTTTCGAGTTGGCCGACAAAGGCACGCTCTTCCTCGACGAGGTGGGGGATATTCCATCGGCACTGCAGCCCAAGCTGCTGCGCGTCCTGCAGGAACAGGAATTCGAGCGACTGGGCAGCGGTCGGACTCACCAGGTGGACGTGCGGCTGGTGGCTGCAACGAACCGGGATTTGACGGAGATGATGAGTCGGGGTGAATTTCGCAGCGACCTCTACTATCGTCTGAATGTCTTCCCCGTCCTGCTGCCACCGTTGCGTGAGCGCCGCGAAGATATTCCTGCCTTAGTGGCGCATTTTGTCGAAAGGTTTGGACGGCGGATGAGTCGAGAAATTGAACACATTCCTTCCGAAACCATGTCTGCGTTGAGTTCGTACTCATGGCCGGGAAATATCCGCGAACTGCAGAACCTGATCGAACGTGCCGTAATCCTTTCCAATGATGGCGTGCTTCCGAATCCCTTGCCGGCCGCGGGGGCTCGCCGTGTTACCGTCGTCGCTCCGGCTACTGCAGTCTCGGCCACCTCGGTTGCTACAACTCTTAGGGACTCCGAATATGCCCTGATCCTGAGCACGCTCGAGGGAGTGGGTTGGGTCATCGGCGGCCCGAAGGGTGCGGCCGAGAAACTCGGCTTGAGACGCACGACGTTGATTCACAGAATGCAGAAGCTCGGAATTTCACGGCCTGTTTCCCCCAACGGCTCCGCTGCAATGGAGTCATCACCGCAGGGACTGGCTCCGATCCTTAGCTCCTAACCAAGCCACTGTGAGTTGGCGAAGGTGCCGTCAAATTGGTGAGTGGTTTTGTAAAGCTCGAAGCGGCCTGCTTCCGCAGCCTTTGCCGTCCTTGCGAGAAGAGCTGTGACTTGGGAAGAATCCATGGGTTGAAAGCTGCGGGCGGCCTGGAGAGCCTGCTGGAGGATTGGGAGCGAATCGCAGCCAGTGATGACGACGCTGGTGGGAAGATTCATCGCGTAGTGCAGGCATTTGATCGCCGTGACCGTGTTGCTCCCGAGAATGAAGTGGTCTCCCATCGACTTCATGCCAAGCACTCCCACCCCGTCCTTGGTCAGAACCGGCACGACCTTCTTTTCAAAGCTGGCGAAGTGAGCGTCCATCACGTTAAGAGGCATCTGAACGGCATCGAACCTGAAGCCGTGCTTTGAGGCAGTCGCCAGCATCTTCAAATGAATTTCTGGACTCTTGTGACCGGTAAAGCCGATAAAACGAACCTTGCCTGCCTTTTTGGCTTCGAGCACGGCCTCCATGGCTCCGCCTTCAGCAAAAACGCGATCGGGATCGGAATCGCGAATAACTTCATGGAACTGGAGCAGGTCAATTCGATCCGTTTGCAACCTCCGCAACGATTCATTGAGCTGCGTTACGGCGGCCGTTTTGGTTCGGCCATCGATCTTGGTCATTAAAAAGGCCTTCTGCCGATAACCATCGCGCAGCGCCTTGCCCATGCGAATTTCGCTCTCTCCGCCGTTGTAGTCCCAGCAGTTGTCGAGAAAATTGATGCCTTCGTCAATTCCGGTCCGGATAATGCGGATGCTCTCGGCGACGTCGCTCTGCCTGGCAAGGTGGTAGCCGCCAAGCCCGACTAGCGAGACCGTCTCACCAGTGCGGCCCAGAGCTCGATACGGCATTCCGTTCTTGCTATCCGGCTTTGCGGCTTGGCTTCCCTTCGCGGCCATTAAAAGGGATGCCGCCGTCATGCCGAGAAACTGTCTCCTGCTCACACCGGAATCTGATTCCACGGGCATTTTGCCTGGCAGCTTAGAGCAGGATTGATTCGAAGCGTTCATCGCCTGGATCCCCCTTTTTCCAAATCAGTTAAGCATTCCAGGTACCAACTTGTCGCAAAGTCATTGCCGGGCAAAACAAAGCGCGTTTTTTAGTCTAAGCCGTATGGGAAGGAATCGCTCATTTCCGAGTGTCCGCCCGCTGACAGCGGCGTCGAGTGATTGACCAAAAGGTCGACCAGTGAGGAGTCTTCTGCATTAACTGTCGCGACGGCCCGTTAGAGGAGCGCCAAGGTAGGTGGCGGGGATCAAAGCACATAGCCAGCGCCAACTCGAGAGCGGTGCGCCTTTTCACGAATGGCAAAGAACTTGCTTTTCTCCAGTAGGGTTATTCAAACGATCGGTGAATGATCGTTGGGGGTAGTCTTGAAAATTGGCTTTCATTCTTACGTCCTCGGCGTAGTGGCCTGTACCCTTGCATTTATCTTCCCGGTGTCGCCGATGGCGGCGCAGGACGCGCATTTTCATAATGCGCCGGCAACCACTGCTCAGCTAAAGAATCCTTACGCCGGGCAGTCGGCAGCGGTCGCGGCAGGGTCCAGACTTTATACGGCGAATTGTGGCTCGTGCCACGGAATCAGGGCGCGCGGAACCGGCAACATCCCGGCCCTGTCACAAGGGCCCACGCAGTCTGCACCTGACGGAGAGGTTTTTTGGTTTATTACCACCGGGTCCGTCGATAACGGAATGCCTGCATGGGCCAGCCTACCAGAGCAGAAACGCTGGCAGATTGTCACCTATCTGAAATCGCTCAAGACTTCCACGAGCGCTCAACAAAGCGCTTCCGTACTTCCTGAGGTAACGCCGGTCAAGACAAATGCGCCTCCGCCCCAAGCACCCTTTACAGATTTCCGCTTTGAGCAACCGGGCAAAGTCCGCAAGATCACGCCGCAGGATCTTCCAGCGCCCTACGTCACCGAGTCTGCGGCCAACGGACCTCAATTGGTTGCCCGTCCGCAGGCTGCATGGCCGAAAGCTCCGGCCGGATTCAGCGTTCAGCAATACGCCACGGGACTTGATAATCCTAGGTTGCTCCGGACTGCCCCCAACGGTGACATTTTCCTGGCCGAAGGCAGCAACGGGAAGATCAAAGTATTCCACGGAATTACCAGCGATGGTAAGCCCGAACAAACTGAAACTTTTGCCGAAGGACTCACTCAGCCTTACGGCATCGCCTTCTATCCTCCGGGAGGTAATCCTCAATGGGTCTATGTAGGAGACACCGACTCGGTAGTCCGATTTCCCTATCAAAACGGGGACTTGAAGGCCAGCGGATCGGCGCAACACATTGTGGACCTGCCTCACGGCCGCGGACACTGGACTCGCGACGTGCAATTCACGGCCGATGGCAAGAAGATGTTCGTCGCTGTCGGCTCGGCATCGAACGTCGACGATCCCGACAGCACGCCGGCTGAAACAAATCGGGCCGACATCCTCGAGTTCAACCCCGATGGCTCCGAGATGCGCGTGTACGCGTACGGGATTCGCAACGCCGGAGGTGGGCTGGCAATCCAGCCCAAGACCGGCGAGTTATGGTGCTCAGTCAATGAGCGCGATGGGCTCGGAGACAATCTCGTTCCCGACTACATCACGCATGTCGAAGAAGGTGGTTTCTACGGCTGGCCGTGGTGGTACATCGGCAACCATCAGGATCCCCGCCATGAGGGTACACATCCGGAATTGAGAGATAAGGCCATCGTTCCCGACGTTCTGCTCCAGCCTCACAACGCTTCACTCGAGATGACGTTCTACGAGGGCATTCAATTTCCGACTGAATATGAGGGAGACATTTTCGCATCCGAACACGGTTCATGGAACCGATCGGTGCGTACCGGATATGAAGTGATTCGTGTACCCCTACACCAGACGAGCCGGGCCAGCGGCGAGTATGAAGACTTTGTGACCGGATTTGTAGTCGACAACGGACACGTGTGGGGAAGGCCGGTCGGCATTACTGAGGCTCACGACGGATCGTTGCTCGTAAGTGACGACGGCTCGAACTCGATCTGGCGTATCAGCTACACAGGCGTCGATAAGGTTTCGGGTCCGCGATAACTCTGCGGATCTGACAAAGCTGTAGAGCTAGAACTAAATAGACATAAAGGAGAGAAGCAAAATGCTAAAGGAAGCTACAACTCAAACGAAGGAAAAATGGCAGGCAATACACGAAACACCAACTGACCTGAACCGCGAAGGCGTCGCCGAGATCACGGCCGAGCTGCGCCGACTGCTGGCCGACACATTCGCGCTGTACTTGAAGACCAAAACTTTCCATTGGCACATGACGGGACGGCACTTCCGCGATTATCACCTTCTACTTGACGAACAAGCTGAACAGATTTTTGCCATGACCGACGACATTGCCGAACGTGCGCGCAAAATTGGCGGAACCACATTGCGGTCGATCGGCGATATTTCCCGTCATCAGCGCTTAACCGACAATGACGACGAAGGTGTTACCCCGCAGGGGATGCTGGCAGAGCTCAACGCTGATAATCAGGCGCTCACCCGCTATTTCCGCACTGCTCATGAACTCTGCGAGAAATACAACGACGTGGCGACCGCCAGTCTGATCGAGGTATGGATTGATCAAACTGAGCGCCGCACGTGGTTTCTTTCGGAAGTGGTGGAAGCGAGCACCACCAACTGAGAGGATCGAGTTTCAAAGGTCAATTGGGCTGTATGCCTGCTTTGGAAAAACGGGCATACGGCCGCCCGGTGTTCCAGGGATTGTGGTGGATGGTGCAGTGCTCGAGGTCAACGGGACCAACGCGCTCGCAGTTGAGGGCTATCACATGAGTATAAGTAATAAGGAGTTCGAATTAATGTTGGAGGTCATCATGGGCAGTAAACAAATGAGTAATAAAGAAGTCTCTGCACGGCTGGCCGGGGATGTTTCACTGGGCGGCCAGGTTTCTGTTCACCGTCTCGGTTTCGGAGCCATGCGCCTGACGGGAGACGGTATCTGGGGTCCGCCAAAAGATCGAAAGCGTGCGCTAGCGGTTCTTCGGCGCGCCGTCGAACTCGGCGTCAACTTCATAGATACGGCCGATTCCTATGGGCCGTATGTTAGCGAGGAGTTGATCGCGGAAGCGCTATTCCCCTATCCGAAGGATCTTGTCATCGCGACCAAAGGCGGATGGAATCGCCCTGGTCCCGATCAGTGGACGCACGACGCCTCTCCCGCGCATCTTCGCAAGGCGATCGAAGGCAGCCTCAAAAGACTGCGTCTCGACCGTATCGATGTATACCAACTGCACGCCCCGGACCCAGCCGTATCCTTCGACGTATCGGTAGAAACTTTGGCGCAGCTGCGAAACGAAGGGAAGATTCGCCTGGTTGCGTTGTCCAACGTAACCGAAGAGCACATCGAGCGAGCGCGCAGGATCGTTCCGATCGTCTCTGTGCAGAACCGCTATAGCTTTGCCGACCGTGAATGGGACTACGTAGTCAGTTATTGTCAGCACAATGGGATTGTTTTCATCCCCTGGTACCCTCTGGCAGCAGGCACGGTCGCTGGGGAAGTACTTACTCGCATGGCGAAAGCGCACGGCGCGAGCCCCACCCAGATAGCGCTAGCGTGGCTTTTGCAACGATCCCCGCTCATGCTGCCGATTCCGGGAACGTCCTCGATAGAGCATCTGGAGCAAAACATTGCGGCGGCTTCACTCCGCTTAACTGAAGAAGAATACGAAGAGCTTGCGAGCGTCCCCGAGCAAATGGGATTGCAGGGAAATAATGTTGCCGAATGCGAAACCCTTGTTATGAGCGGGGGAACTCAAAACTCTCAGTAATAAGATGTGCAGCCTTTAACAAAGAAATGGAGACTCTATGAATCGTGTTACAGCAGATCAAGTAAAACTCGGGTTCATTGGCCTGGGAAATATGGGAAGCCGGATCGCACAACGCCTGCTTGATCACGGATACCGACTGGAAGTATACGATTTAGATCCGGCTAAGACGCGAGCTATCGCTGAACACGGCGGCATTGTCGCGGAGAGCATTCTGGAATTGGCACGCGGTGCCGACGTGATTCTGTCGTGCTTGACGAATGATGAAGCAGTTCTGAGCGTCTATACCGGGCCTGCGGGAGTTCTTGCCGGGGTACAGCCAGGAACCGTCGTGCTTGAGATGAGCACGATTTCTCCAAACGGCTCACAGGAACTGCACAGGCTGGGCGCCCAAAAAGGAATCGAGGTGCTGGATGTCGCCATCTCGGGCAGCACTCCGGCGGCCGAGCAAGGCCTGCTGACGCTGTTGGTAGGCGGCGACCAAGACGTCTTCCGCGCAGCTGAGCCAATATTCCAGGCGGTCGCAAAGCAATACTTTCTTCTGGGAGGTTCAGGCTCGGGAACAGCGATGAAATTGGTCGTCAACACGTTGTTGGGGGTCGGCATGCAGGCGATCGCTGAGGCTGTGGTCCTTGGGGAGAGGGTTGGCCTAAATCGCGAACGTTTGCTAGAGGTCTTATCAAAGACAGCTGTGATCGCGCCGGCTCATGTGGGAAAGCTCGCTAGGGTTGCAATCAACGATTACACTCCGCAATTTCCACTTCGCCTGATGAACAAGGATTTCCAGTTGATTCTAAAAGCGGCGGCAGAGGCGCATATCCCCATGCCTGCGACTGAAGCGGCGTTTCGCGTCAATTCGGAGGAACTGGCGCATCACGATAAAGATGACTTCTCCGCTGTCCTGCGGCGAATGGAAGAAGTTGCCGGGATCGCAGATATTCACTCCGTCTCGATGACGAGTTGACCCGGAGCGCAAAATGCAGATGCCACAAGGCGTCGGCAGAAAGTGGCAAGGAACAACTGATGCAAGTGATGGCCGGGACACCACCTCGAACTCTGACTCCGTTCTTCTCGCGATCGCTCTTGCGAGGTGATGTGGCGGTAGGTGGCCCTCACTGGCCACCAGTAGTTCTGATCTTCGGGTCGATTGGTGCAGTTGCCTACGCCGACTTTATCGTCACGGGTATCTCGTTGGGGTATCTCTACATTTTGCCCCTTGGGATCAGTGCCATGTTCTTGCGCAGCCAGATCAGCTATGGCCTGATTGCGGTTTGTGTTTTTCTCCACGATCTTTTCGGCCCTCCTTACCCGAACCCGGAGGCCCGAATAACACACAACCTCACTGCACTGGTCGCGTTTGCCTTCGTCGTCTTTGTCATCCAGAGATACGTGAAACAGAGGGAACAGCTAGACAGGGAGGTGCGCCAGCAGCGCGATCAGCTTCTGCAAGAGGTTGAACTAGCCGCGGGGGTACAGAGGATGTTTCTGCCTATCAGTCGCCCATCCATCCCCGGGCTGGAGATCGCCGGCATGATGCAGCCTGTGGGAGGTGTGGGCGGCGATTACTACGACTGCGTACCCGTCAATGAGCACACGATCCAAATAGTGATTGCTGATGTAGCGGGAAAGGGCGTTCCTGCTGCCCTTCTGATGTCCGCCACCGCCGCTGCCGTGCAACTGGAGGTGAGTGAGAAACAAGACATGCTGCAGGTTGTAAATCGTCTGAACAACGGGATCCATTCCGTATCTGGTGGCAACCGCTACGTCACATTGGTGCTGGCGGACATTGATACACTCAACCGGTCCTTCCGGTACGTCAACTGCGGCCACAATCCCCCTCTCCTTTTTCAAGCAAAAACCCGTGATGTTGTGCCCATGAACTCGTCCTGTCTCCCTGTCGGAATGTTCGACAGCGTAACCTGTGAAATCAACCGATGCGACCTCGCTACGGGCGATATTCTGGTGCTGTACACAGACGGTATCACCGAGGCAGAGAATTCGCAGGAAGAAGAATTTGGGATGGAACGGCTCTCGGCCGTCATTCGGCGCGATTCTTCACTGTCTGCTGAAGAACTGATGGCCAACATTTTTCAGAGTGCCCAAGACTTCTGTCAGGGAGTTGGTTTCAACGACGACGCTACTGTTTCTTATAGTGAAATGTGTTTTTGATGGGACGTAGGATATTTCACGCGAGCTCAAGCCGGGTAATGCGGTCGTCCTCCCGTCGAACGTAACGAGAAACTGCAGTATTTCGCGTTCGAGATGGACTGAATCCTCGAATGAGCGTGACCGCGAGACGACGGGGGTCGAACGAGTGACGCGCACTCTTATCGGTATTGCTCAGAATCACGCTCGTAGCCGTCCCTTCCCTGTCCTGCATTCAATTACTTGCGGCCACCTGCTCCTCCACCTACCTGGTCTACTGGGATACGCGATCTACCGCTTGTAACTTGACGGCTGGCGAGTTCGACTTGAACGAGACAGACAAGGGCAAGAGCACGGGCGTCATGTTACCCTGCAGTCGAGCCTGTGATCGATCAGCAGGGAGAGTTGCAAATGAATCTCATCGGGAATCCTTGGAACCTGGTCGACATTATCGATTGGAAGGGAACGCCAGGCGTTAACTAAACGCAGCATGGTATGACGGGCGAGACAATTCTTTACCCCGAACAGGCAACTGATGGCAATTTGGTATCAGCCGCACTGCGGGCTACCGGCTATCTCAGCCAGACCACCGGGTCCGGCGCAGATCCTTCCAGAGACCGCCATCCGCGTAGCGCTCGGGATGCAGGGTCTTCGAACGAGGGTCTTCCGCGGTGTCGAGTTGGAGGACCATCCACTTCGGATACGGAACGCCCGGATCCGACGCAGAGTCCAGGAGCCGGGTGTCGTCCTCCGAGAGCTGAAGGTCTACAGCGCCAATATTATCCTCCAGTTGCTCGACTTTGCGGGCAGCGACGATCACGCTGCTGACCGCCGGCCGTCCGAGCACCCACGAGAGCGCCACACGGGCCGGGCTTGCGCCATGCCGACTCGCCACCTCTTTCAGCACATCGACGACGCGGTAGCCCATCTCCTTGTCAAAGGGCACGAAATTGCCCGCTTCGGCGAATCGCGAGCCGGCAGGAGCAGGATTGGCGCCGCTGTACTTGCCGCTGAGAAACCCTCCGGCAAGTGGACTCCAGACCAGGATGCCGATATTGTGATATTCGGCGAACGACTGGAACTCGTATTCGAGGCCCCGGCCGACGAGGCTGTAATACATCTGCGCCGTTACGTACTTCTCCAACCCGAGATGATCCTGCAGCATGACCGCGGTGGTTGCCTGCCATGACAAGAAGTTGGACAGCCCGATATAACGGACCTTCCCCTGGCGTACAAGATCGTCGAGCGTCCGCAGCGTCTCCTCAAGCGGCGTGTTGCTGTCCCATCCATGCACCTGGTATAGATCGATGTAATCGGTCTGCAGCCGTCGGAGACTGCCCTCCACTTCGCGCATGATGTTCACGCGGGTCGCTCCGCTCCGGTTGAAATTCTCGCTCATCGGGAGCCGGACTTTGGTGGCGAGGACAATCTCGTCCCTCACGCCCTTCAAGGCATTCCCGACCTGAGTCTCGCTCTCCCCGAGGCTGTAGACGTCCGCCGTATCGATGAAGTTAATTCCTCTGTCCAGGGCTAGCTTCACCATGCGGGTAGTGTCCTCCTGGCCCAGGTTGCCCATGTTCATCTTGCCGCCGAACTGCATCGTGCCAAGTGCCAGGCTGCTGACGATGAGTCCGGTATTGCCCAGTTTCCTATATCTCATCTCCCCTACCCCTTCCGCTGCAAACGAAAATACAGATGGCGCATGATCTCATCCACACAGGCTTTCCCCGAGGATCGTGCGAGAACTGGTCTCCGCCCATCTTTCCATGTAGTTGCTGTCCATCTCGGTTTCCTCCTCTCCAGCGACTGAAGAACCCTAGCGGTATCCCAGAAGGTGTTGCAACCACCTTCCACTGCCCCAAGTGCAATCCAAATGCCAACAGCGGCCCTTCTCAAGAAACCGCCGTATTGCCAGAATTTGGTCGACCCAATCGATGTTCCCCTCGCACAGAGCTACAACAGCGGGATTTGGACGAGTTTCCGCACGACCGGCGATTGGCTAAGAGTGTCAACTGTCAATGGATGTGTCGATTCACCGACCATCCTCGACGGATAGTGACCTTAGCCAGTCGAAATGCTTGTCAGGGGCGGTATTTCTTCAATGCTCTTTGGCACGGCGTGTGCACTACGCGACACATGGGGTTGAAATCGCACGCCGTCCATACCGCAAGAGTATGGGCTGACAGAAAGCTGTTGACACGCCATGCCTTGGCTTCATAACTATTCAGCTGTCGGCCATAGCCTCGGTCTCACGGCCATGGTTGCCGCTCTTCCCATCTTCTTTCTCTTCTGGGCGCTGGCCTACAAACGCATGAAAGGCTACCTCGCCGCAAGCTTAACCTTACTTCTAATGCTGCTGGTGGCCGTCACTGCTTATGGAATGCCGGCCCGGGCCGCAGTATCTGCAGCCATCCTAGGAATGGCAAGTGGACTTTGGCCGATTGGTTGGATCATTCTCACCGCCGTCTTCTTCTACAACCTGACCGTAGAAGCCGGGCAGTCTAGAATTATCCAGAACTCTATCTCCTCCCTTTCAGGGGACCGTCGCCTGCAGGCGCTGCTCATAGCGTTTTGTTTTTCTGCTTTCCTGGAAGGCGTAGCCGGAGAAGGAGCTCCAGTCGCCGTTGCGGCGGCCATGCTGATTGGTCTGGGGTTCACGCCACTGTTGGCTGCCGTTGTATGCCTGGTGGCCAACACTCCTCCCGTACCCTTCGGGCCGGTAGGCGTGCCGACCAGCATGATGATTTCAGTCACGAACATTAACGGCGCGGCAATCACGAAAACCATCGGCTCTGACACGGCAATTCTCGCGCTCGTCATTCCACTTCTCGTATTGGTAGTGATCTCCGGCTTCAAACGCACGATCGAGGTTTGGCCGGCGGCGTTGGTGGCGGGCTTCAGTTACGCGGTGACCTGCTATGTAGTGTCCCATTACCTGGGCGTGGAACTGCCGGCGATAATCTCCTCATTCGTGTCGATGGTATGCCTCATTGTTTTCCTAAAATTCTGGAGGCCAAAGCAGATCTGGCAGTTTGACTACGATTCCGATAACTCCACCCAGGCGAAGACCAGCTACACTCGTCGCCAGGTCTTGACGGCATGGTCTCCGTACTTGCTCCTCATGTCGATTATGAGCTTTTGGGGAACGCCAGCATTCACTCGCTTCGTCCAAGATAAGCTTCACTGGGTATTGAACATCCCGCATTGGCCGGGTCTGGACGGGATCGTCTACCGCACGGCTCCGATTGTGGACGTGCCTACGATGTATCCGGCCAGCTATCGGTGGAATTTCCTTACCGCTCCCGGGACTGCCATGCTGATTTGTGCCGTCGCCACGATGGCAATCTTACGGATCAGCCCGTCCCGCGGCCTGAAGGTTTTCGCAGCGACCTGCAAAGAAGTAGAGTTCGCACTGGTTACTCTGGCCGCGGTCGTCGGCATCGGTTACTTAGCTAATTATTCCGGAATATCCTACACTCTGGGCTTGGCGTGTGCTTCTTACGCAGGCAAATTGTTTCCAATTTTCTCGCCGGCGATCGGCTGGTTGGGCGTGTTCTTGACCGGCTCAGTCACATCGTCCTCTGCCTTGTTTGGCAAGCTGCAACAAGTCACGGCCATCCAGACAGGTATAAACCCTGTGCTCACGACCTCGGCTAACCTGTTCGGAGGCGTCGCCGGCAAGCTGATCTCGCCTCAATCGATTGCTATCGCCTCCGCGGCAACCGGTCTGGTTGGCAGGGAAACCGATATCTTTCGCAATACGATCAAGTATTCGCTCGCCCTACTGGGTCTGGTCGTCTTGATCGTGCTGCTACAGGCTTGGGTCGTCCCCGGAGTTATTCCTGTGGATCCAGGAGCAGGGATGACGCACCTCGCTCTACGTTGATTGGGCAGCTATGCGGCTGCTGATGCGGGTCCGAACATCGGCCCGCTCAATGCATTCTCGATGTGTCAAGGATGCGACGTTCAATCGGCGTCCTCATGGAACACCGAATACCCAATTTCACCGCCGTGGGATAAAAGGGGCTGAGTCGATGATGTCGAAATTTGGCCTGAACCGTCGAGCAGTTGACACGGCGACATGCCCGCTGACCAACCTTTGCTTTTCCGTGGAGCTTTTTCGCCGGTTGCGTCCGTGTTTTCAATCACCTGAAGTTTTGGTGCCACGATTGCACTGTCATCCGTTAGATCTAACGTCCACAACTGGAGTGCTTTCACAAAACCTATGTGGAGACAATTGCAAGTCATATTAAAAGCAACGAAGTAGGGGAACAGATATGAAAGTCGGAATTGTTGGAGCGGGCCAGGTTGGCTCCGCGTGTTTCTTGTCGATGGTGATGCGTGGAAGTGCACGCGAGGTCGTGCTGGTCAACCGGGAGCGTAAGCGAGCCAAGGGCGTCGTGACGGACGTCCAATACGGCGCGATCCTGTCGCCGCCGAGCACGCTGCGCGACGGCGACTATTCCGACCTGGCCGGCTCGTCGGTGGTGATGATCACTGCCGGAGTCAACGAGAAAGGTGGAGGCGCAACCGATCGCAGCGATCCTGTCGGAAGGCTCCGCTTGCTCGATGCGAATGCTGCAATCTTTCAGGACATCGTCCCGCAGATCCACCAGTTCGCTCCCGATGCGCTGATTCTGGTCGTAACCGATCCACCGGACGCGCTGGCTGACGTAGTGCGTATGTTGGGACACGAGCGCGTGCTGAGCACTGGCACATCTCTCGACACATTGCGGTTTCGGTATCACCTGGGGAAGCGTCTTAACGTCAGTGCGTCGGACGTGGAGGCACTGGTCTTAGGTGAGCATGGTGCTTCGGAGGTCTTCCTGTGGTCATCGGCGCGAGTGGGTGGCAGGAAGGTATTGGACCTCTTTGGGGAGAGCCCAGCGCCACAAACGGTGCGTGAGGAAATCGAGCGTGAGGTTCGTTACGCCAACATCACGGTCATTGAAGGTATTGGGGCCAGTCAGTATGGCATAGGGATGGTCTCCGCGCGACTCACTGAGATGATTTTGCGCGATGAGGAGGCGGTGATTCCTGTCGGCTATTACAACCCAAGATTCGGAGTCACTCTTTCCTTGCCAAGTGTCCTTGGCCGGGAAGGGGTGCGTCGCGTGCTCGAACCCGAGATGTCTGCCGCGGAACAACAAGGGTTGCAGCGCAGCGCCGATGCGATCAAGGCAGCGCTGTCTCGCCTCAGTCTCAAGGAATCCCGGCGGAAAACAGCTTGATACCTGCCGCGAAGGCTGATGGTAGAGCAGCCCCACAGCTCTCGGTTGACAAGGGAAAGCCTTAGCCTGTTCACGGTGAGGGCAGTTCGGGACGACTCATCAAAAGAAATCTCTTACGGTAGCTCGAATGTCGACGGAGGGACAGTTCAATGCCTTTACTCAGAGTCGATTTGATTGAGGGTCGCAGCGAAGCAGAGTTGAAAGAATTGCTCGATGCAATCCACTGCGCGATGCTTGCTGCTTTCAAAGTACCTGAACAGGACCGCTATCAAATTGTGCATGAACACCCTGCGGCGGAAATGAGAATTGAGGATACGGGACTAGGGATACCGCGCACCGAACGGGTCGTCATGGTGCAAGTGACGACCCGGCCCCGAAGTCGGCTGGAAAAACAGAATTTCTATGAGTTGCTTTGCCAGGAACTACTTCGGCGCTGCGAGGTCAAGGCGTCGGACGTCGTTGTTTCAATTACGCAGAATGCTGATGAAGACTGGTCTTTCGGATACGGGCGAGCCCAGTTCATTACCGGAGAACTTTGACCCAATTTGTCAGATGTAATTCGTCCGGCAGTCATTTGCTGGCAGAGTGCTTCACTGACCGGCGTGCGCTTGCCGTGCAATTTTCGGTCTTGGTGGTTGGGAGCCGCAATGAAGCTACTTCTATACGAGCCACGTGTGCAGTGGATATCTGCCGTTTTCCTTGCCCTGATCGCCGGCTATTTGGACGGCTATGGACTGCTTGTCCTGGGAACCTATGTTTCGTTCATGAGCGGAAACACGACTTTCGCCGGACTAGAGAGCGGACATGGCAATTTTCAAGCTGCCCTACCTTCCGCAATAGCCATCGTGTTCTTCGTCATGGGCAGTTTCTTGGGAAACTTATTTACACAGTCCAGATTACGTTATTCCCATCGACTGATCTTCGGTGTGATCGCAGGCCTGCTTGCGACCGTTGCTGGTCTTGAACGGCACAGCCTGTTGAACGCCCCTGCCGAAATCGCGCTACTCAGCCTGGCAATGGGCATGATGAATCCCGCATTGTCTAAGGTCGGCGCAGAATCGGTGAGTCTCACGTTCGTGACTGGCACGCTGAACAGGATAGGCGGCAATCTGGCTGCAGCCGCGGGGCGGAAACCTCTGTCGGAAGGACAAGGCCCAGGGGATTCTCATCTCGCCCGCGCTCGAATTGATGCCAGCGTATGGTCGGGGTTTCTGGTCGGCGCAGGGCTGTCAGGGATGGCAGGTTCACATTTTCGGATGTGGGCCCTGCTGCCTCCCTGTGCCGCCATGATTGCGTTGGGTCTGTTCAGCGAGTGCGCCACACCATCACCAGAGAAGAGGATTCTATCTTCGATCTCCGGAGTGCACCAACGCAGTGTAGTTCGGTGAGTATGAGGGTTCAGCCGCGCGATTGAATGGCAGCGAAGACAGGGCACAGAGTTCGATCTTTAACGCCGCCGGGGACGCCGATTCACAGTTTGCTGCAAAGACCTCTAGCCATGTTGCTCCGCAGCAGAGCTTACTCTACTCTCGCGGACTGATGTCGAGCAATTCCGACGAGACCTTGATCACATTGAAAGAGAGCTAGTAACAAGCGGTTTCGTTTGAATCGGGACCGGCGAAGTCAGCAGGCGATGAATTGGACGTTTGCCGGCTATCTCCAACGGTCTGCGTTGTTGGTCTTCGGATAGATCTCCGGCAAAGATCTCCATTTCGACTCCGTCCACCAACAGCGCAGGGGTCAGGCCCCGCGTCTTTGTCACCGTTCTCGCTCGGTTCGTCCGCCTGGAACACATGAGAGTCGACGGATATGTTCTGGACAAATCTCAGAGATCCGGAATTTACTGATACATTTCTCGGCATATTCCTCCCCTGTACCTACCGGTTTGTGCGTCGCTAGGCGGCGTTCCTAAGAACCGAGCTGGTCCCTGGTTCTCACTCAATCCTGGAAAAACTCGATTGCACTGGTCACACAATTGACCGCACGACCCCACCATCCACACGCAAGGCTGCCCCATTCGTCGCCGAGGAGAGCGGACTGCACACAAACACCACCAGCGCAGCAACTTCCTCTGGCTTGGCGAAACGTTTCAACAGCGACGTGGAGCGCATAGTGCGAAAGAAATCGCGTTCGACCGCCGCGGTGTCAGTGTTCTGTTCGGCCGCAAGCTGCTGAACGAACTTCTCCACACCTTCCGACGCGGTAGGGCCCGGCAGCACCGAGTTGACGGTTACGTTTGTCCCTGCCGTTGTCTCAGCGATGCCGCGCGAGACTGCGAGTTGCGCGGTCTTGGTCATTCCGTAGTGAATCATCTCCGCCGGAATTTGCAATGCACTCTCGCTCGAGATAAAGACGATCCGTCCCCAGTTGCGCTCTTTCATCACTCGCAGGTAGTGACGACTGAGTCTTACTCCGCTCAGGACGTTGACTTCGAAAAAACGCTTCCAGTCATCGTCGTCGATGTGCTCAAACGGCTTTACTTCAAAAATCCCAGCGTTGTTTATCAGGATCTCCGCGTCCGGAAAGCAGCGTATGAGCTTGTCCGTTCCTTCAACCGTTCCGACATCTGCGGCTACACCTTCCACCTTGCCTCGAACGCCGAATGCTCGAAGCTTGTTGACCGCCTCCTTAACCCGCCGTTCCGTCCTCCCGTTTACGACAACGGAAGCGCCTTCTTTCGCGAGAGCTTCGGCGATCGCGAAACCGATCCCCGCGGTACTTCCCGTGACCACTGCCCGCTTATCAACAAGTTGAAGATCCATACAACCTTCGATGCATTGCCCGAGCCATGCGTCTCATCTACGCGGCGCGTCTCACAGTCCGGCATTCCTGTAGGTGACACGGGCGATTGCTGACCAGTCCGCGTCTTCCAATCCTTGCGCCAGAGCCGCTACGAATCGATCATGCATAAGGCTGGCCATTGGCATGGGAACCGAAGCCTCTTCGGCCGCCGCCAGAAGCAACCGGTTGTCCTTGAATCCAAGCGGCAATTTGAAACCCACCGGCTCAAACTTTTCTGAAGCGATGATGCCCCCATAGGTTTTGTAGACCGGCGCCGAGAACATGGACTCCGTGAGCACTCCAGGAACTTTTGTGGATCGACGCCGGCCTTCCGCATCAGTGCAAAGCCCTCAGCCAGACTTTCAATCACGGTTGTGGTCAGGAAGTTTCCGCTGAGTTTGATTAAGTTGGCCGCGGGCGCATCTTCATTGATCATGAAGGTTTTTTGCCCCATCGCGGCAAACAGGCTGCCGCATTTCTCGATTGATTCACTTGGTCCCGCCGACACGATAAACAGCGTGCCCGCAGCCGCAGCGTCCGGTCAGCCGAAGACGGGAGCCGCAATATAGTTCTGATGTTTATCCGCGTGCGACTTGGCCAGTCTGCGAGACAAATCCACGCTGATGGTACTCATCGAGATATGGACCGCTCCCTCTGGCAACGATTCGATCGCACGCCCGGGTTCGAAGATCACATCTTGCACAGCGCGATCGTCAGCCAGCATCGTGATGAGCGCTTCCACCCCGACCGCTGCTTCCGAGGCGGTATCGGCGACTTTCGCTCCGAGACTCTGCAGTTCCTGGGTGCGGCTTCGCGTGCGGTTGTAAACGACCAGATCGTGGCCCGCTTTAATCAGGTTGCGAGACATTCCCGCTCCCATACTCCCGAGACCGATAAATCCAACTTTCATGATGTCGTCCTCCTGGTCTAACCACTCAAAACGGATGTTGTTTTGGGGTGCGTTGCGTGGTCACCCAATGAGCGGTGGTGAAATCCTCGATGATCCCACCCCCGCCAAAATGCCCGATACCGCTGTTCTTCTCCCCGCCAAATGGACCGGTCGGCATACTGTCAACCCTGCCGTCGTTGATATGAGTCATACCGGCCTCAATGCCGACCGTCCTGATCCAAGACTTCAACTCATGTTTTTTCTGCCTTCCCTTGACCGATGAAATGTTCGTTATACTCACGGCACAAGACTCTTCCGAGGGGAGACGCGCTAGTTCCCGGCCACCCCCGATTCTGCGGAACCCTTGGCCGTCAAACGCAGGTCAACGACAATCGTTAGATGATTTCCGACGATGGCACTGAAATTTTGCTGGACACCAACGCCCTCTCCGCCGCCTTCGTACGGCGCTGCGGGAAGCCCAGCAGTTTGCAGGTATGTTCCCGTGCATTGGGCACCGCTATAGGCTTCAGTCCCGTCAGGGTATTGACAGTGTTCCTCTTGAACCACGGTCGGCCAATAGGTACTGACGACAGTCCTCACCAATTGCGGAAAGTCTTCACGGAACATGGCCGTCGATCCCGTTGCCTTGATAGAGCTTTCTTTCTGCCCGTTCCTATCGGCAGGCGGGAAGTCGAACACGAAAGTGGCTTCGCGCGAAGTGTGATGGATCACCGGAGGGCCATACACGGGCCCGGCATATGCTTCAGTCGGATCCGCCGTGACGTTGCGGTCCACCCGCGTTACGGTTAGATCACCAGTGGCTTGCAGCCGGCCGTCAGGCGTCCGCACTACCCGCTTAGAGTGAAAACACACCAGCGTGTGGTTGGATAGGTTCTCCAGCCAACGGCTCAGGAATTTCCCGTCTTCATCAATACTAGGCGCCATCGACGTAGCCGGATAGAACCTAAATTCGACACTGGATTTTGTGGGATCGCCGTCGTCAATCGTGACTCTTCCGTTGACCCTGGCGAAGCCGAGCGTTACGTTCATTTTCGTTTTTCCGGAATCCGTCGTCGCGTCGGTGATAAGTTTTGCATCGGAATGGCGAGCATCCACTTGCCAGGACCCGGCCATGGAAGCAGGTTTATTGGGAGCATCTAGGCCCAGGACCGCCAGGGCTAGAGGTACAGCTATTGCAAATACCGCCGTATGTTTAAGCATTGTCTTCTCCTTTTGTTAAATCCGGATTCGGCTCCTACGATCAGCGAAAATCATGCTGCCGCAGCGCCGGTTACAATCCTTCTTACGATATTGATCTCGAAGGGTTCTTTTACTAGTTCCGCGCCGGTTCGTTCCAAGCGCTTAAAATGTGGTGTTGTCATATGTTGATCGAGCACAACTTGACTCTTCCACGTTTCGTTGAGATAGAAACGTCCCCTCGAGTTTGACTCGTAGAGCTCATACAATTCACACCCCGATTCGGCGCGAGTAGGGGTTAACATACCTTGCAGCAGCGCTCTGAGTTGGTTTTCCCTTCCTTCACGCGCCACGAATCTTGCAATCACATGTACTTTGGCCATAGGTATTCATGTCCTTCATTTTGCTTGGCAATCGCGGCAGAGTCTGCGCTACTTCAAAACTGGATCGATCAACGTCAGATCTGTTGCCGGATCAAAGCGCTTTTGCATCGTTATTGGATCGACCGTCACCATCACTTCCAGCGTCGGGGATGCGTACACAGCAAGAACGTGGCCAGCGCGCGTTGTTCCGTCCGGACCGCCCACCACCATGTGCGTATGGACTACGGGCTTTCCTTGATAGAGCGCGATATCACCACTCATCCCAATCACTTCGTGCTGACCGATGATGGGAATCTTCTTGTACATTTTGCGCTGAGGGTCGAACCATCCCACCGTTGCTCCATCCAGTGCTCCGATAGCGGTGAAATGAGCACTCGTTACTTGATACTTCTCCGCAAACTCCAGCAGTCCGGAAAAAGCCTCGTCTCCCTGATAGAAGATGACCGCATACTGTTTCGTTGGTTCTCCCGGGTTCAGCCGTTGAACTTGCATCTTGGGAGCTTTGCCCCTCGAAACGGCTTCCGACGGCGAGACATATTCGCTGGCCGACTCCTGCGAATGCGCAATCATGCTTGTGACCCCAATCAATGCCAGAAGAAAAAGAGTTCTTGTCATCGTTTTTCCCTCACTAACGACCTGCAAGAAGTGTGCCAAATACTTCCGTCTCTGCTTGTAAGTGCACGCCGCTTTCCAATCCGCCGCAAGGTTAGGAAGCTTCACATTCTCAGCGGCATGAGTTGGCTACGCATAGTTGAGGATAGCCTTCGGAAAACTCGGATGAGTGTCCTTCGGCTGACACACTGTCCGCATGTCGACGGGCTTCGGATTTCAACCGGCCTCCGTTCGGAGTGTCCGCCCTCAACAACAGGGTCGACAACGATGTCGAAAGTCCCGTCCTGTCGCGGATCCATGGCTTGTCACTGAATTAGCGCAGTAGATCAAGGCCCAACCAAGACGAGCGTTTTGGTTGAACAGACGTGCTCTCGCGGATTGGAAACTGACACATGTGGGAGCAGGACGCTCACCCTGGTGATCTCAACCTCTAGCGCTGACCCTCCTTCGGTTTTCGAGCATTCCAACGAGTCAAGTGAGGATTTAAGTTGGCATGCCAAGTGCTCTTACTCCACTCGAAACCTGCTTCGATCACGAATCAGATATTGAGGCTTATTTGCATTCCCCGGAGGAGAAGATATGAAAGTGCTCTTGCTGACCGCCGCAACCATTCTCGGCGTCTGCGCTGTTCTTATCCTACTTACAACCAGCGTTCCGGCCGCACAGACGTCGGCGGCGAGTGCGTCCGGCCTTCCACTCGGGCCGGTCGACACGTACTTCGTCACTCAAACATCGCTGGGCACTCCGTTTCAGGTTGATTCCGGCCGGCTTGCCGAAACCAAGGGTACGACCGAAGCCATTCGGAGCTATGCGGAGCTGATGGTGAGTTCCCACATCACCGTGAATAACGCGCTGTTGGCGATTCTGGAAAACAAGACGCCAGTGCCGCCGCCTACACTTCTGAAAGCCGCGTACGCCACGATGGTTTCTTCCCTTGAGCGTGAAAACGGCCAGACTCTTGACGCCGACTACGTAAGAGGGCAGGTCAATTACCAGAAGGGCAATACCGCTCTCTATCAATATGAAATTGCGAATGGCACAGATCCCGATTTGAAGGCGTTTGCACAGGAAACCTTGCCAAAGATTCAAGACCATTTGGCACGTGCCCTGAAGCTCCAAGGTGGTGCGAACTAAAGCTGGCTGACCGAGAGAAATCGCGATCGAAAAGGGGGCGTTATGAGTGAAGGGCCAAATTCAAATTCACGCCGCAGTTTTCTGCGGTCAAGCCTCGTCCTGATTTCAACTGCGACGCTGGCAGGAGAAGCTCCCGCCCTGCTCGGGAATCTCCGTACCGAGGAAACACATCGTTTTCTGAACGAATCGGAAAGGCGATTTCTGCTGGCGGTCGTAGATCGCCTGATTCCGCCAGACGAAGGCTGGCCGGGCGCCGCGGAAGCGGATGTCGTGAATTACATCGACCTTCAAATGGCCGGACCTTGGGGTCGTGGCGAAATGCTGTATCGTCACGGACCATTCCGAAAGGGCACTCCCATGCAAGGATATCAACTCGAGTACACGCCCGCGGAGCTCTTCCGCCGATCCATTCTCGCGATCAATGCGCACTTCGCCTCGCAGGCAAAGTCCTTCGATCAGTTGTCTGCCGAGGAAAAAGACGCATATCTTTCGACTCTCGAAAAAGGAGATATTGACCTCGACGGCGTGCCGTCGAACACATTCTTCGACTTCCTGTTGCAACACACGGTAGAAGGATTCTTCTCCGATCCGATTTATGGCGGCAATAAGAACAAAATCGCCTGGAAGATGATCGGATTCCCCGGTGCATATGCAGATTACTACGACCTGATTGATAAGCATGGTGTGGAATTTCATCGAGAACCGTTGAGCATCGCCGATCGCACGAGCTACCACTCGATGATGCCCAGCACGGAAAGGAAATAGGCCGGTGCCGCAAAAGTTAAAAGAGGTTGATGTGGTCGTCATCGGAGTCGGGTTCGCCGGCTCCATTCTCGCCAAAGAACTCGCGGCCTCCGGTCTCAAAGTCGTCGGCCTCGAGCGGGGCCACGGCCGCCATAGCGTTCCGGACTTCCAGGCACCTGCGATCCATGACGAACTGAAGTATTCGATTCGCAAGGGAATGATGCAGGACGTGACCCGCGAAGCAATGACCTTCCGCAATCACCATCGGGAGGTCGCCTTGCCGATGCGACAGTGGGAAGCATTTCTGCCCGGCACGGGTCTCGGCGGATGTGGAGTTCACTGGAACGGACAGTCCTGGCGATATCAAGAGGCGGATTTCATCTACAAGACACATATCGAGCAGCGCTACGGGAAGAAAATCCTGGACCCGGATCTCCGGATTCAAGACTGGGGCGTTACCTACCAGGAACTGGAGCCGCACTACGATCGCTTCGAGCATCTCCTCGGCGTTTGTGGCAAAGCCGGAAACCTGAACGGCAAGATCGAACCGGGTGGAAACCCTCTAGAGGCACCCCGCTCGCGCGAGTATCCCAATCCCCCGATGAAGGAACAATACTCCGGAGCCCTGTTTCGGAAGGCAGCGCTGGAGCTGGGATATCACCCGTTCCTCCAGCCATCCGCTAACACGACGCGTCCGTATACGAATCCCGAGGGATTGACTTTAAATCCGTGCGTCTATTGCGGGTTTTGCGAACGGTATGGTTGCGAGCACTTCGCTAAGGCGAGTCCGCAGACGGTGATCTTGCCGGTGCTCATGAAGAATCCCAATTTCGAGCTGCGCACTGAGTCGCAAGTTCTCCGCATCAACCTGGACAGCACGGGGACAAAGGCGACGGGCGTGAGTTACATGGACGCGCAAGGGCGGCAATTCGAGCAGCCGGCGGGCCTGGTGCTCTTGACCGCGTTCGCTTTGAACGACGTCCGCATGTTGCTGCTCTCCGGCATCGGCAAACCGTATGACCCCACGACCGAAACGGGAGTGGTGGGGAGGAATTACGCCTATCAGACACAGAGTTACGTCCCGACTTTTCTCGGCGAGGACGTTCACTTGAATTCCTACATGGCGGGCGGGGCCAGTGGAACGGTCATCGACGATTTCAGCGTCGACAATTTCGATCACAGTTCCCTCGGATTTATTGGGGGATGCTACGTGCTGTGCGGCAGCACGAATGCCCGCCCGGTCGAATTTCATCCGACGCCGCCCGGGACGCCACGCTGGGGCAGGAAATGGAAGGACGCCGTCCGGCGGCATTATAACCACACTGCGATTTTCAATTTATCCGGTACGTCCACCTCCATGCGGGGGAACTACCTCGATTTGGATCCGACCTACCGCGACGCATGGGGGCTGCCGCTCCTGAGAATCACGTTTGATTTTCCAGACAATGATGTCCGCATGAGCAGGTTCGTCACCCACAAGGCCAGTGAAATCGCCCGGCGCATGGGCGCCAAGATTGTGGTCGATTCTCCGAGAACCGGTCCATTCACGACAACGTCGTATCAGAGTACCCATAACACCGGAGGTGCGGTAATAGGAGCCGACCCTTCGACAAGCGTGGTGAATCGATACTGCCAGAGCTGGGATGTCCCGAATGTATTCGTGGTGGGGGCCTGCAACTATCCCCAAAATTCCAGCTACAACCCAACCGTCACTCTGGGCGCGCTGATCTACTGGACTGCGGACGCGTTGAAGACCCGCTACCTGAAACGACCTGGACCTCTGGTATAACCGATGACGAAGACTCACAGCACCGTACGAACTATGTTTGCGCTTCTCGTCGCGGGACTCGTCGTCGCGAGCTACCTGGCCGCGCAGACCGCGATCCCGAATAAAACGAACTCGAATAAATCACAGATGGCAGTTCGGATTGTGGCCGAGGGAACCACAAGAGGTGCGGTTGCCTGTGCTCGCTGTCACGGCTTTGATGGAGCTTCCGACGGAAGCGGCGCCTTCCCCAGGCTGGACGGACAATCCGCGCAGTATCTAGCCGAACAATTGCGGCACTTTGCTTCCGGCGCTCGGCAGAACGCACTCATGCAACCGATCGCCAAAGGATTGAAGGACGATGAGATCGAAGCTGTCTCGCAATACTACGCGAGCCTCCACACTGTTCCTCTCCCCTCACGCCCGGTGTCGGAACAGCTCCGTGATCGCGGGAAGCAAGTCGCAGAAGTTGGTGATTTGAGTGTGCGCGTCCAGGCATGCGAGAGCTGCCACGGGCCAAACGGCGAGGGAGAGCCCATTTCTGGCGTACCGTATCTGGGCGGGCAATACGGTCACTACATCAGCCTGCAGATTCAAATGTTTCGCCAAGGCTATCGGAAGAGTCAGCAGATGTTCGTTCCCGCTCATA
>OBLU010000405.1_pt1 | contig 41151 bp, 41 predicted proteins | sample 1518681 | NCBI WGS metagenome assembly OBLU01 (sample SAMEA3539304, study PRJEB22396) | soil metagenome | biome: tundra; feature: field; material: soil | place: USA | collected 2010-05 | depth 0.15 m
GGCGCAGCGCGTTGCGGCACTCTACCTCGCCTCTCTTCGGCACACGAGCAGAACCTCATCGACCCCTTCGGTCGCGATCATTCCGGGGCATAACTGCAATGCTTTCTGGAGGCGCAAGCCGAGCGGCATGAACGCGTGGTTGTACCACCACATGGCGCGCTCACGGTGATGCGACAGCCACCACATCCCGAGATCGAGCAGGCGCGAGGAGCGCGGCGCCATACCGAACACGGCGCTGCGCTCGAGCGCAAGATGGTGCTGCGCCAGTTTTGCCGACAAGCGCTCCGGCTCGTATCGCCGCTTGTGGCCGACGAAGTCGTCAAACGGGGTCCACATCGAAGGGTGCAATGGCGTTGAGAGCAGTAGCGTCGCGCCTGACTTCGCAACGCGTGACAGCTCAGATAGTGCGCCGTCCTCGTCCTCGACGTGCTCGATGATATCCAGGGCGCACACCAGGTCGAATACGCCGGTGCCGAAGGGCAGCGAGGTCACCTCGCTCAGCGCAACCTGCGCACCGCGCCTGCGAAGTTTCGCGAGGGCCTCCACGCTAATGTCCACGAATTGCGTGCCCTCGATGGGCAACCGCGGTCGCAGGCCCGGTGCGACCTCGAGACGTTGGCCGGCTTCGGGCAGCAACGATTGCACGAGCGGCCAGGTATTGAAGCGCTGAGGCTCAACCAGGCGGGCACTGGACCAGAGGCCGTTGTAGAAACGGCGATTTTCATCCACAAGCTCACGCTCGCTGTCCGTGTGCGAAAACCCTGATTGCATCGTTCCGCCTGTGGCGAGCTACTGATGAAACGTCACCGTGATGCCAAATGTCCGCGGCCTGAAGGTGTAATTGTTGTGCTGCGGGCCGGGCGGTGGGTAGACCGGATTGCCGGAGTCGATGGCACTCCTTTCGTAGTTGGTCGTGGTGTGTGAATTGAGCAGGTTGTCGACGAAAAACAAACTCTCCCACGGACCAAAAGTAGTGCCAGTCCGGAATTGTACGAACGTGGTCGAGGGCAGCGTCTCCTGTGTGTAGGCGCTGACGCTGATGGGCACCCTGCTGAGCGATTCCTCGCGCCGGGTGGCCGTGACCACGATCTCCTGCAGGCCAGGGGCCGTATCCAAACTCGCCGACGCATCCGACGGGGCAGCAGTCTGGCCGAGCGCGACGCCACAAGCGCCCCCGCGAGCGCCGCCCCCAGCAGAATTCGCACTGTGCGCGTGACTGTGCTCGCGTTCATGGCATCCTTCCCTTTTGTAGGACTGTGCATGGCCTCACCCCGCTCGGTCAAGGCCGCGCAGTTCGCGTCGCTTTAGCGATGTGATGGCCTGCTCCAGACCCGCGATCGTGAGCGGGAACATGCGCCCGCCCACCAGCTCACGCACGATACGAATCGACGCAGTGTGCTCCCAGCGTTCGAGCGGCTCCGGATTGAGCCATACCAGATGCGGGAACGCGTGGCTCAAGCGCTGCAGCCACAGCGCACCGGCTTCGTCGTTCCACTGCTCGATGCTGGCCCCGGCATGGGTGATTTCGTAGGGGCTCATGGTTGCATCGCCCACAAAGATGGCGCGATAGTCCGCCCCGTAGCTGCGCAGCACCTGTTGGGTGGCGATGCGTTCAGTGTGTCGGCGCCAATTGTCCTTCCACAGGCTCTGGTATGGACAATTATGAAAGTAAAAATGCTCCAGGTGCTTGAATTCGCTTCGCGCGGCCGAGAACACTTCCTCGCACAGGCGTACATGCTCGTCCATCGAGCCGCCGACGTCTAGAAACAGCAGCACCTTGAGCGCATTGTGCCGTTCCGGCATCAACTTCAGGTCAAGTAGCCCGGCATTGCGGGCGGTCGCATCTATGGTGCGCTCCAGATCCAGCTGATCGGCCGCACCCTCACGTGCAAAGCGGCGCAGCTTGCGCAGTGCCAGCTTCAGATTGCGCGTTCCGAGCTCCACCGCGTCATCGAAGTTGCGAAACTCGCGCTGCTCCCACACCTTGACCGCGCGATGCTGCCGCCCCGGACCGCCTATGCGCACGCCCTCGGGGTTGTAGCCGCCATGACCGTAAGGGGAGGTGCCGGCCGTGCCAATCCACTTACTGCCGCCCTCGTGGCGCTCCTGTTGCTCGGACAGGCGCTGGCGCAGTGTCTCGAGCAGCTTTTCCCAGCCACCCGCTGCTACCACCTGGCGCTTCTCCTCATCCGACAGCAGCCGCTCGCTCATGGCGCGCAGCCACTCTGCCGGCAGCTGCGACTCGAACGCAGCGAACAGTTGCTCGGCGCCCTTGAAATGTTCGGCAAACACCCGATCGAAGCGATCGTAGTAGCGCTCGTCCTTGACCAGAGCGAGCCGCGCGAAATAGTAGAACTGCTGCACCGACAACCACGCGACGCGCGCGCGCAATCCTTCGAGCAACATCAACAGCTCAGTCAGCGCGACCGGTAGGCCCGCGGCACGCAACGCGAAGAAGAACTTAACGAGCACGGCGATGCAGGAACGCCAGTTGCTCGAACAGCATCAGGTCCTGCTCGTTCTTCAGCAGCGCACCATGCAGCAGCGGAATGGTCCGCTTTGGGTCCTCGGCGCGCAACGCCTCGGGCGCGATGTCCTCCGCCACCAGCAACTTGATCCAATCCAGCAGTTCGGAAGTGGACGGCTTCTTCTTCAGGCCCGGTGTGTCGCGGATGCTGAAGAACGTCGTCAGTGCCTCGGACAGCAGCTCCTGCTTGAGCCTCGGAAAGTGGACCTCGACGATGCGGCGCATCGTGGCATCGTCGGGGAAGCGGATATAGTGAAAAAAGCAGCGCCGCAGGAAAGCGTCGGGGAGTTCCTTCTCATTGTTGCTGGTGATGATGATGATGGGCCGATGTTTCGCCTGCACCAGCTCGTGCGTCTCGTAGACGTAGAACTCCATGCGGTCCAACTCGCGCAGCAGATCGTTCGGGAACTCGATATCGGCCTTGTCGATCTCGTCGATCAGCACCACCGGTTGCACATCGAGTTCAAAGGCTTCCCAGAGCTTGCCCTTCACGATGTAGTTGCGGATGTCGTGCACGCGCGCATCGCCGAGCTGCGAATCGCGCAAGCGCGACACCGCATCGTATTCGTACAGGCCCTGTTGCGCCTTGCTGGTCGATTTGATGTGCCACTCGAGCAGCGGCCGGTCCAGCGAGCGCGCAATCTCCTGTGCCAGCTGGGTCTTGCCGGTACCCGGCTCACCTTTGATCAACAGCGGCCGTTGCAGGATGACGGCGGCATTCACCGCGAGGCTCAGGTCCTCGGTGGCGATATAGCGGTCGGTGCCGCTGAAGCGCGTGTCACTCATGGCACCTCAGCAGCAGCCGCCGGCGATCGCGCTACTGAAACAGCTTCAGCGCGTTCTGCAAAGTCTTGGAGACGCCCCACAACAGCGGCACGCCGACGATGAGCCATAGAACCACGAATCGCAGCTTCATCATAGGCTCCTCCCAGGCGCCAATGGCGCGGCGAGTCCGCGGTGATGATGCCGTTCCTCAACCGGGTGCATTAGCAGATTGCAGATGAAACCCACCAGCAACAGGCCGCACATGATGTACATCGTGACCGAATACGCCTGCGCTTTCGGGATGCCATGCTCGATTTGAGCCTGACGAATGTAGTTCACGAGCACCGGACCGAGCACGCCGGCGACCGACCAGGCGGTCAGCAACCGGCCGTGAATGGCCCCGACATGCATGGTGCCGAAAATATCGCGCAGATACGCTGGAATGGTTGAGAACCCGCCGCCGTACATCGACAGGATGATGGCGAAGGCGCCAACGAAGAGCGGGATCGAACCGATCTTGCCCGTGGTCGGTACCAATGAATAAAGGATGATGCCAAGCACGAAGAACACCATGTAGGTATTTCGTCGGCCGATATAATCAGAGATCGATGCCCAAACGAATCGCCCGCCCATATTGAACAGACTGAGCAGTCCAACGAAGCCCGCGGCCGCCGCCGGCAACACCCGACCGGTGAACATTTCCTGGATCATGGGCGAAGCCTGACTGATCACGCCGATGCCTGCGGTCACGTTCATGCACAACACACCCCACAGCAGCCAGAACTGCGGTGTGGTCCAGGCCACATCGACCCGGACGTGAGCCGAGGTCACGAGCTTCTTGGGATGCGCCGAGGCGATCCACCCCTGCGGCTTCCAATCATCCGCCGGCACACGCACCGCAATGGCGCCGATCAGCATGAACACAAAATACAGCACGCCCATCGAGACGAAGGCCTCGAGCACGCCGTTGGACGCGGCGGTTTTGAAATGCTCCATGAGCAACACCGACAGCGGCGCCGCAATCAGCGCGCCACCTCCAAAACCCATGATGGCCATGCCGGTGGCCATGCCGGGCCGATCCGGGAACCACTTGATCAAGGTGGACACCGGCGAGATGTAGCCAATGCCGAGCCCGCAGCCACCCAGCGCGCCATAGCCCAGATACAGCAGCCAGATCTGGTGCTGGGCTACGCCGAGCGCCGAAACCATGAAACCGCCGCCGAAGCACAGCGCCGCAGCGAACATCGCCTTTCGGGGCCCGGCGTTCTCGACCCAACGCCCGAACACGGCCGCGGACATGCCGAGGAAAAGAATGCCGATCGAAAAGATCCAGCCGACCTGGGCTAAGGTCCAGTCCCCGGGTGCCGACTTGCTCAGGCCGATCAGCTTGGTCAGCGGTAAGTTGTAGGTGGAAAAGGCGTAGGCCTGGCCGATCGAGAGGTGTACCGCCAGCGCGGCCGGGGGCACCAGGAAGCGGTTGTAGCCCGGCGGCGCGATGGTGCTCTGTCGATCCAGGAAATTCGCGGACATGAGCCCCCCTCTCGTCTTATGTACAGTTCGAAGCTGTCTCTGCAAGACGGCCACCGGCACATTGTAGAGGCATCGTGACGGTCGCGAAAGCACGGCGCTTCGGTGCGCCGATCCGCCGGCTGCCGGCTGCCGGCGCCGTTTATACTGCCTGCCGATGCCATTCGACTTGCAGCCCATGCTGGAGAACCCGTGGATCAGGCTGCAGCCGCTGCGGGCCGAGGACTTTGCAGAGTTGTACGCCGTGGCATCGGATCCCCTGCTCTGGGAGCAACACCCGAGCCGCAATCGATATCAACGGGATGTGTTTGAAGATTACTTCAAGGGCGCCATGGAGTCAGGGGGCGCGCTACTGGTCCGCGACAACCAGACCGGTCTGATACTAGGCAGCTCGCGCTACTACGACTGGGATGAATCCAAGCGCAGCATCGCGATCGGCTACACCTTCATCGCCAGAAGCCATTGGGGCCGCAACTACAATCGCTGGCTGAAGACCCTGATGCTCGAACATGCCTTTCAATTCGTCGACACGGTCGTGTTTCACGTCGGCGCAAGCAACATGCGCTCACGCATGGCCATGCAAAAGTTGGGCGCCATACTGATTGGCGAGGCCGCGATCAGCTACTACAGTGAGCCCAGCAATCAGAACGTGATCTACAAGATGGATCAGGCCGACTGGATCCGGTTGCGGGAAATCTGAGGCGCATACTCAACGCCATGCCCCAAAGCAACACGGTCAATCGCCTGCCGCTGCTGACCCGCGCACTGCTGACCAAGCGCATCAAGATCCAAGGGTTCATCATCTTCGATTACTACGGACCGCGTCACAGCGAGTTCTTGGGTCAGATGAGCGCCTGGCTCAGTGAGGGCAAGCTGGTGGTGCGCGTCGCAGGGCAGTGAATGCGCTTCAGGGCACCAGCACCGCGGCGCCTTCAAACCGCCCGGCGCGCAGATCGGCCAAAGCCTCGTTGGCCTGCTGCAGCGGATAGCGGGTGGTTTGGGTGACGATGCCGATCTGCGGCGCCTGGCGCAGAAAATCGATCCCATCCTGCCGCGTGAGATTGGCAACCGATACCAGCTGCCGCTCTTCCCATAGCATCCAATAAGGAAAACTCGGGATGTCGCTCATATGGATGCCGGCACACACGACGCGACCGCCCTTGCGCACCGCTTTGAGCGCAAGCGGCACGAGCTCACCGGCCGTAGCGTAGATGATCGCCGCGTCGAGCAGCTGCGGCGGCAGCTGGTCGGATCCGCCGGCCCAGCTCGCACCGAGGCGGCGTGCAAAGGCCTGGGTGGCAACATCCCCCGGCCGAGTGAAAGCGAATATCGCCCGCCCCTGCCATTTTGCGATCTGCGCCACGATATGGCCCGCTGCGCCAAAGCCATAGAGCCCAATCGCTTTACCCTCCCCGGCCATCATCAGCGAGCGCCAGCCGATCAGGCCGGCGCAGAGCAAAGGAGCGAGCGCGATGTCAGTCCCCTCCTCGCCGAGCGGAAACGCATAGCGCGCATCGGCAATCGTCGCCGTGGCAAATCCGCCGTCGCGCGTATAACCAGTGAAGAGCGGGCGATCGCACAGATTTTCCTGACGGCCGCGGCAATACGGACAGACACCGCAGGTATGACCGAGCCACGGGATGCCAACGCGCTGCCCAATCTGCAGCCCTTTGACCTCGGTGCCGATGGAATCAATGCGCCCGACGATCTCATGACCGGGGATGATCGGCAGCTTGAGATCGGGTAGCTCGCCGTCGAGCACGTGCAGGTCCGTACGGCAAACGCCGCAGGCGGATACTTGTACCCGGATCTCGCCCGCGGCGGGCTGCCGATCCGCCAGTTCAGTCCATTCCAGCGCCGAGCCGGTCCGCTTCAAAACCATTGCATGCATGTAAGATCAGACTCAGATGTGATCGACGAGCCGCACGACGCAATAGTGGTCCCTTATTCGGAGCTGCCCGCAGAGACCTTGCGCGCGGTCGTCGAATCCTTCGTGCTGCGCGAAGGCACGGAGTACGGCGCCAGGGATTTCACGCTGGCCGAAAAGGTAGCGCACGTCCTCGCACAGCTCGAGCGCGGCGTCGCTCAGGTCATCTTTGAACCGGAATCGCAAAGCGTCGACATCGTCATGGTCGCCCCGGCGCCGCGCAGAGCCTGAACTCCCGCGCGCGCCACAGGGGGCTACCAGATAGTCACTCGCTTGTCGGGCGACAGGTACATCTTGTCTCCTTCCTTGACCTCGAATGCGCCATAGAACGGGGCCTGATTCATCTCCGGTACGGTGCCTCGGAATCGATCGGGCGAATGCGGATCGGCCTTGATGCGCATGATCATTTCATTCTCGCGTGCCTTGCCACGCCACGCCTGCGCCCAGCCCATGTAGAAGCGCTGATCACCGGTCAGTCCATCGAGGAGCGGCGCCTGCTTACCGCCCAGTGAAAGCTGGTAGGCCTTGTAAGCGATGGCAAGACCGGAGTTGTCGGCAATGTTCTCACCCAGGGTCAACTCGCCATTGATCGGGAATCCCGGCAGCGGGGCGAACGCCGAATATTGCTGCACCAAGGACTGCGTCTTGGCTTTGAAATGATCGAGATCGGCCTGCGTAAACCAGCCTGGCGGATTGATCAAGTTGCCGTTGCCGTCGTATTGACTGCCCTGATCGTCGAAGCCGTGACTGATCTCGTGGCCTATGACGGCGCCGATGCTGCCGTAGTTCACCGCATCGTCGGCCTTGGCGTTGAAGAACGGCGGCTGCAGGATGGCGGCGGGAAACACGATCTCATTCAGCTCGGGGTTGTAATAGGCATTGACCGTCTGCGCGCTCATGCCCCATTCGGCGTGGTCGATGGGATGGCCGAGTTTATTGAGATTACGTTGGTACTCGAACGCATTGGCGCGCATCACGTCGCCGAGCAGATCGCCCTTGACGATCTGCAGCGCGCTGTAGTCGCGCGGCTTCACCGGGTAACCGATCTTGGTAGTGAAGTGGGCCAGTTTGTCCTGCGCCTTCTGTTTGGTCTCTGGACCCATCCAGTCGAGTTTGTCGATGTCGGCCTTGTAGGCCGCCAGCAGGTTCTTGACCAGCTGATCCATGCGATCCTTGGCCTGCGGCGGGAAGTATTTAGCGACGTAGATCTTGCCGAGGCCCTCGCCGATGGAGTCGTCGACGAGCTCGACGCCGCGCTTCCAACGCGGCTCGTTCTCCTTCACGCCGCGCAACGCCGTGCCGTAAAAGGCGAAATTCTCATCGACAAAACTCTTGCTCAGAAACGGTGCGCACTCGGTGAGCAGGCGCCAGCGGAAATACGATTTCCAAACCGCCAGTGGTGTCTGTTGCAGCAGTTTATTGAAGGCGGTGATGTAACTGGGCTGGCTGATGATCAGGTAATCGATCTTACCTTCGACACCGGAGTCGACCAGATAGGCCTTCCAGTTGTAGCCCGGCGCTAAGCCGGCGAGCTTGGTAAATTCGATCTTGTTATAGGTCTTTACCGGATCGCGGTTTTCGACTTTCGTCCACTGCACTTTTGCCAGCGCAGTCTCGAGTGCAAGGATATCCTGGGCGTCGCGAGCAGCACTCTTATCGGCCGCCAGAGTCAGCATCTTCTCGACGTGCTTGCGGTAGTTCGCCCGGATCTGCTGCAACCGGTCATCATTTTGCAGGTAGTAGTCACGATCCGGCATGCCGAGCCCGTCTTGGCCGAGATCGAACACGTACTTGGTCGCGTCCTTCGCATCCTGGTGCACCTGTGGCGTGTACGGAGAGCCGACACCGATCTGGTTGTAGTGCGCGATCAGCGAGGGGATCTGGCTCTTATCCTTCAATGCGTCGATCTTGGCGAATTCGTCGGCGAGCGGCTTGAGGGCCAGAGGCTCGAGCGCCGCCTCGTCCATGAATGTGGAGTAGAGATCGGCGATCTTCTGCTGATCCGGGTCGGAGGCGTCGACCGACTTCTGCAATCCTTCGACCACGCTGCGCAGCTGATCCTGGACCGCATCGAATACCTTGTTGAACTGATCGTAGCTGCCCTTATCGGCCGGGATTTCGGTGCTCGCCAGCCACGTGCCGTTGACGTGCTGATACAGATCGTCCTGGGCTCGGACACTGTCGTCGATGTACTGGGTGTCGATGCCTGAGACCAGTGGCGGCGCCGCTACGGCCGAAGACTGCGGCGGGGTCTGCTGGCTGCAACCGGCGATGATGCAGGCGCACACGCTTCCCCAAAGCCATCGATTCACTACGGTTCTCCGCCAATAAAATGTCGGCTGACGACAGGGGCGTCGATCATAGCCGCTGGCCTTTGTTTCGGCCATCATGGGCTATGAATGTGCTGCTGTTCGGCGCCACACGGCAGGTCACTCGGGCTAGCTCATAGTCCTATAGAGTCCCGCATAGCGTTCACGCAAGAGCTTTTTTTGCACCTTGCCCATGCTGTTGCGGGGCAGATTGTCCACGAATATGAGCCGCTTCGGCAGCTTATATGCCGCTAAGCGCTGGCGTAGCGCCAGCAGCGCCCGGCCCTCGGTGGGCTCCTGCGCACCCGCAGCCCGCACGATGACGGCGGTGACGCCTTCGCCGAAGTCCGGGTGCGGCACGCCGAACACGGCGGACTCGAGTACACCGGGCAACGCGTCGATCTCGGTTTCAATCTCCTTCGGATAGATGTTGTAGCCGCCGCTGATTACCAGATCCTTGTTGCGCCCGACGATGTAGACGTAACCGCGCGGGTCGATCTTGCCGAGATCGCCGGTCACGAAATAGCCGTCGTCGCGAAAGTCCGCTCGAATCTTGTCGGGCTGGCGCCAGTAACCGGCAAACACATTGGGTCCTTTGACTTCGATCATGCCGATTTTCCCTCCCGGCAACGCTGCGCCGCTGTGCGCATCGGCAATGCGCAGGCTGACGTCCGGCAAGGGCAGACCTACCGAGCCCGGCACACGTTCGCCGGCGTACGGATTGGAGGTATTCATGCCGGTTTCCGACATGCCGTAGCGCTCGAGCAGCGTATGGCCGGTACGGGCGAACCATTCGTGGTGGGTATCGATCAACAGCGGTGCGGATCCGGAGATGAACAGCCGGCAGTGCGCAGCGAGTTCGCGGTCCAGGCGTGAATCCTTGAGCAGGCGCACGTAAAAGGTCGGCACCCCCATCATGACGCTCGCCTCGGGCAAGTGCCGTAGCACCAGGTCGGCATCGAACCGCGGCAGGAAGATCATGCTGCTGCCCGCTGCCAGCGTCACGTTGATCGCGACGAACAGGCCGTGAATGTGAAAGATCGGCAGCGCGTGCAACAGCACGTCCTGGGCTGTGAAGTCCCATAGCGCGGCGAGGGTGCGGGCATTGGACAATAGATTGCCGTGCGAGAGCATCGCGCCCTTGGAACGCCCGGTGGTGCCCGAGGTGTACAGAATGGCGGCGAGATCGTCCGGCCCTCGCGGCACGTTCTCAAACTGTGTCGAGTACTCCCCGGCACCGGCCATCAGCGAGCCGTCTGCATCGGCGCCCAGCGTGGCCACCGCAGGCACACCCACGCGCTGCGCCAGGGGCTGCAGCGACGCGAGTCTTTCCGGCGCACAGACGAACAGCGTGGGCTCGGAATCGGCCAGGAAGTACTCGAGTTCGGCGGGCGTGTAGCCGCTGTTGAGCGGCAGGTACACCGCGCCGGTGCGCAAGCTCGCCAGATATAGCAGCACGGCCTCGGCGCTCTTCTCGACCTGGACCGCCACGCGATCGCCGGCGCGCACGCCGAGGGCGACGAGCCTGTGCGCCAGGCGTGCGGATTGCTCGAGCGCGTCGCTGTAACGTAGAACACGACCGGTATCGGTGCGCAAAAACTCGCGCTGCAGGCCGGCACCGCTCGGACAAAGCTCCGCAAACACTCCGCCCATAGTTAAAGTTGTCCTGCGGCCAGGACGGCCCAATGTTCCAGTGATGTGCTCGGAATCCCCATGGAATCAATTCACTTCTTCGATCAGTTGGAACCGAATATTGCGCTTTTTAATTCATTCATTCCCAGTCTATCCTTCCGTTCCAACAGGAGACACACATGAATACGAGCCAAATCCGCCGCAGCAACCAACGGGGTTTCGCCGACCACGGCTGGCTGAAGTCTTTTCACTCCTTTTCATTCGCGGACTATTTCGATGCGAAGCACGTGGAGTTCGGTCCACTGCGCGTGATCAACGAGGATCGCGTGCAGCCCGGCGCTGGCTTCGGCACCCACGGCCACCGCGACATGGAGATCATCAGCTACGTGCTGTCGGGCGAATTGGCGCACGAGGATTCAATGGGCAATGGCTCGACCATCCGGCCCGGCGACGTCCAGCGCATGAGCGCGGGCTCAGGCGTGCGGCACAGCGAATTCAACCCCTCGCGCGACGAGCCGGTGCATTTCCTCCAGATCTGGATTACGCCAAACGCGCACGGCATCGAGCCGAGCTATGAGGAGAAGCGCTTTGAGCCGCTCGAGAAACGCGGACGGCTGCGCCTGATCGCCTCGCCGGACCGCGCCGCCGGCTCGCTGCTGATCCATCAGGATGCGCGCGTCTACGCCGGGCTGTTCAACGGTGAGGAGCGCACGACGCTGCCGGTTGCCGGCGATCGGCGCCTGTACGTGCACGTGGCGCGTGGCGCGGTCCGCGCCAATGACGTAGCGCTCGAAGCGGGCGATGCGCTGAAGTTGGCCGAGACAGCGGCGTTGACTTTGCAGGAGGGTCGCGACGCTGAGGTCCTGGTGTTCGATCTGCCTGGCGCTGTACCAGCGCTTAAGGCCGCGGCCGCGTCTACTGCAGCCGCGACTTGATCTTATTCAAGCCGTCGATGGCACAGGCCTCATCTTTCGCGCTGGGCTGCGCGCCGCTGACACCAATCGCGCCGATGACCTCGCCGCCGACGGTAATCAGGATGCCACCGGCCCAGGTCACGAAGTTCGAGGCATCGGCAGCATATTTGGCCGCCAAAGCGGGATCGCTTTTGGTAGCCGCCTCGACCTGCCCCGAAGGCATATTGAATGCCAGCGCAGTATGCGCCTTGCGGTAGCCGGTATAGGCATGGGTGCCGGCAGTGCCATCGGCAATGTAATAGAGCTTCGGTGTTCCGGCGGCATCCAGAATGCTGATGCCGACGTGGTAGCCCTTGCAGGACGCGACGATGGTCTTGGCCGCTTCCACTGCCAGATCGATCGCCGGGCCGCGCGCGACCACATCGGGGGGTCGCGGTCCCCGCGGCGCGGCCGGCGGCGGTACGCGCGGTGGGCCGTTTGCATTACCGGCCGTTGGCGGCCCGGGCGGCGCTCCTGGCGGTGGCTGTTGCGCTTGCGCAGTTGCGAATACGGTGGCAAGCGCGACCGCACTCAGAGCCGCCGTTGATCGTTTCATTCACTTAACCCCGGACAGTTGCCGGTTGATTGCATCAGGTGCGCTCAGCGCGCAGCAGGCGTTCGAGTTCCGGCACCACCTGGAACAGATCACCCACCAGGCCGATGTCGGCGACTTCGAAGATCGGCGCCTCGCTGTCCTTGTTGACCGCGACGATCGTGCGTGCGTCTTTGATGCCGGTCAGATGCTGGATAGCCCCGGAGATGCCCAATGCGACATACAGTTCCGGCGCGATGATCTTGCCTGTCTGTCCCACCTGCAACTCGTTCGGCACATAGCCGGCATCGACTGCGGCGCGTGAGGCGCCTACCGCAGCGCCGAGCGCATCGGCCAGACCGTAGAGCAGCTTGAAATTCTCGGCGCTGGCCAGCGCACGGCCACCGGAGACCACACGCGTGGCGGTTTGCAGATCCGGTCGACCCGCTGCGGCCTGCGTGCGCGAGAGAAATCGCGTGTGGACGGGCAGAGTCACCTCTACGACCGCACGCTCGATGCTCGCCTGACCGCCACCGGCTGCGGGCTGGAACGACGCCGTACGCACGGTCGCGACCACGATCTGTCCGGCCGCGGCTTCGACCGTAACGAGGGCATTGCCGGCATATACCGGGCGTAGGAAGCGGTAGGCCGATTCCGCCGCCATGACATCGCTGATCTGCCCGACGCCCAACAGGGCCGCGACGCGTGGCATCAGATCCTTGCCGTAGGTGGTCGATGGCCCGAGAAGATGCGTATAGCCCTTGGCCAGCGCCGCGATCTGCGGGGCGTACACGGCCGCGAGCGGCTCGCTGTTTTCCGGCCGCTCCAGCGTCAGCACGCGTCGCACGCCCTGCAGGGCGGCGGCCTCGGTGGCCACCGGCGCGCAGTCCGCGGCGAGCACCACGATATCGATCGTACCCTCGCCGAGCGCGAGCGCGCAGCTCACGCACTTGGCGCTGCTCTGGTTGAGGCGGCCGTTGGCATGCTCGGCGACGATGAGTACCTGAATCATTAGAGTACTCCGCGCTGTTTGAGCGCCCCGAGCAGCTCGACGACGTTCTTGACCATGATGCCGCGCGAGCGCACCGGCGGCGGCGCGAATTTCACCGCCCGCAGGCCCTGCGTCGCCGGCTCCACGCCCAGCTCGGCGAGCGTCATGATATCCAGCGGCTTCTTCTTCGCTTTCATGATGTCGGGCAGCTTGATGTAGCGCGGCTCATTCAACCGCAGATCGGTCGTCACGACTGCGGGCAAATCAATTTCCATACTCTCCAGTCCCGCATCGACTTCACGGGTCACGCGCGCGCGGTTACCGTCGAGTTCGAGCTTGGAGGCGAACGTCGCCTGCGGCCGATCCCACAGCGCGGCCAGCATCTGCCCGGTCTGGCCATTGTCGTCATCGATCGCCTGCTTGCCGAGGATCACGAGCAGCGGCTGATGCTTCTGCACCAGCTTCAGAAAAACCCGGGCCGCGGTCAGCGGGGAGATCGGACCGCCATCGACCTGCACCAGCAGCGCGCGATCCGCACCCATCGCGAGCGCGCTGCGCAGTTGCTGCTGGGAGTCGGCAGGACCGATGCCGACCGCGATCACTTCGTTCGCGAGGCCGCGCTCCTTGATACGCAATGCTTCCTCGAGCGCAATTTCATCGAAGGGATTGATGCTCATTTTGACGCCGTCAGTGACGACGCCAGTGCCGTCGGGCTTGACGCGCACGCGCACGCTGTAGTCGATGACGCGCTTGATGCCCACCAGAATAGTGCTCATATGGAAAGGATAGCCCATCTCATTCGGCGTGGCGGATAATGCGCTGCATGAAATTCGCTGGCATCCGCGCGCTCATCAGCGGCGGCGCGTCTGGGTTGGGGCACGCCGTAGCCAGCCGTGTCATCGCAGCGGGCGGCCAAGCCGTATTGTTCGATCTCAACCCCGTACAAGGCACCGCCGCAGCAGCCGAACTCGGTGTGCGGGCCCACTTCTTCACCGGCGATGTCAGCGACGAGGCCTCGATCGAACGCGCCATGGCGTTCGCGCGCGAACGCTTCGGCGGCATCGATCTGGCGGTGAACTGCGCCGGCATCGGCACGGCCGGCCGTCTGATCGGCCGCTCCGGGCCGATGACTGCAGCGTTCTTACGCCGCATGCTCGAGGTCAACCTGGTCGGCACCGTGCTGTGCTCCAAGGCTGCGGCGCTGCTGATGCAGCACAACCAACCGGATGGGCAGGGCGAGCGCGGCGTGATCGTGATGACCGCCTCGATCGCCGCCTTTGACGGTCAGATCGGCCAGGTCGCCTATTCGGCCTCAAAGGGCGGCATCGTTGCCATGACGCTGCCAATGGCCCGCGAGCTCGCCTCCTCCGGCATTCGCGTCGTGACCATCGCACCGGGCATTTTCCATACGCCGATGCTGGCGGCTTTGCCCGAGGCCGCACAAGTCTCCCTGGGCCAGCAGGTGCCGTTTCCGCCGCGCCTGGGGCGCCCCGAGGAATATGCAGCGCTGGTCGCGCACATCGCCGAAAACACCATGCTCAATGGCGAGACCATACGTCTCGACGGCGCGCTACGCATGCCGCCAGGCTGAGCGGCGCGCGGCTGAGCGGCGCGTAGGACTGCATCACGCGCATCCGACCATTGACACCGATTGCGGCCGCGCTGGCCTCGTTTAAGCTCCAGTTCTCAAAGCGCCGTGGGCGCCGACGGTGAAGCGGATGTCGAGACTGCGCCAACACTTCGCGCTGTTTGAGCACGCCGGGCAGGCGTGGCTGGCAGACGGTGCGCCGAGCATGGGTGCCGCGCTCGCCTTCTACAGCGCATTCTCGCTCGCTCCGCTGTTGATCATCGCCAGCGCCGTCGCGGGGCTGGTATTTGGCGCCAGCACGGCACGCAGCGCCGTGGTGACTCAATTTAAAGATCTGATCGGACCGATTGGCGCCGAAGCCGTGCAGCGGCTGCTCAACGCCACGGCCAACATCGGCACCGGTGTGGCCGCGAGCGCCGTCGGCGTCGCGCTGCTGCTGATCGGCGCGAGCTCGGTGGTGATCGAGCTGCAGAACGATCTCAACCGCATCTGGCGTGTGCCCAAGCGTGACCGATCCGGCTACACGGCGCTGATCCGCGCGCGTCTGCTGGCGTTCGGTCTGATATTGGGATTCGGCTTCCTGCTGCTGGTGTCCTTGGTCATCAACGTCGGACTGGCGGCAATGGTGCAGCACTCGCGAGTATTCGCGCAGCAGGCACTGCTGCTGCATGCATTGAATCTGCTGGTGTCGGTCGCGGCGTATTCGGTGCTGTTCGCTATGCTGTTCAAATTTCTGCCGAATGTGCGGCTTGCCTGGCACGACGTCTGGCGCGGAGCGTTCGTGACGGCCGTACTCTTCAGCCTCGGTCAGCTCGGCATCGGCTTCTACCTGGGCCGCAGTGCGACCACGTCGGCCTATGCGGCGGCGGCCTCGCTGCTGGTGCTGTTGCTCTGGCTGTACTACGCCGCGCAGATTTTCCTGTTTGGCGCCGAATTCACCCGGGTGTACGCACAGCGGCACCGGGCTCGCGCGCAGGCAAAGCCGAGGACGGCGCGGTGATCGCTTCACTATTCAGCCTCGATTCATGCGCAACGCGTACGATGGCAGCCGCGGACCCAAGGTATATTGGTTGTTGTCCGTGGGATTCCGACGCAGCTTTGAGTAACTTCGACGCTCGACCGATCGCGGCCTCATCGCCACAATTGCGCCCGTCAGTCTTCAACGCGCACAGCGCTGGGCGTCGCCAATTGGAGACAACGTTTTGGACGGCCAGGTCGCATTCAGGTAGGGAATAAGGCGTGCATTCTCAACGATGGCTACTGCTCATAGTGACGATGGTCGCAGCGGTGGTTCAGCATTCGAGCGCTTCGGCACCTCGCTCGCGCCCACCGCCACCAGCCCCGGTACAAGCGTTCGGATTCGAAACCATCCAGCGCATGGCGCAGCTGCGCGCGGACCAGCCCTATAAGGAGCGCAGCGACAAACTGCCCGACAGCCTCGCGAAGCTCGGCTATGACGACTATCGCGACATCCGCTTCCACCCTGAGAGCGCGCTATGGCGCAACCAGTCGCTGTTCGAAGTGGAGTTTTTTCATCGCGGCTCTACTTATGACAAGCGCATCAACGTCAACGAGGTCACCGCGCAAGGCGTGATGCCGGTTCGCTACGACGCGGCACAATTCGATTTCGGCAAGAACCAAACCCTGTCCAAGGGCCTGCCGCAGGATCTGGGATTCGCAGGTCTGCGGGTGCATTATCCTTTGCAAACAGCAGACTACAAGGACGAGTTGATTGCATTTCTGGGTGCATCGTATTTCCGCGTGCTCGGCCGCGGGCAGAGCTATGGCACCTCCGCGCGAGGCCTGGCCATCAATGTGGCAACCACGGATGGCGAGGAGTTTCCTTACTTCAGCGACTTCTGGCTCGTCCGGCCTGCCCCCGCACAGCGCACCATGACCGTCTACGCGTTGCTCGACAGCCCAAGCCTGGCGGCGGCCTACCGTTTCGAGATCCGGCCGGGCGCCACCACCGACGTTGAAGTGACCGTTACCCTCTATGCACGCAAGAGCGTTCAGAAGCTCGGCGTCGCACCGCTGACCTCGATGTTCCTTTACGGCGAAGAGCACAGGCGGCAGTTCGATGACTACCGGCCGGAAGTCCACGACAGCGACGGACTGCTGCTGCAAACCGGCGGCGGGGAGTGGTTGTGGCGGCCGCTCGTGAATCCGAAGGCGCTGCGGGTCTCGAGCTTTTCCGATGAGCGTCCTCGCGGCTTCGGTCTGAGCCAGCGCGATCGCGACTTTGCGCACTACCAGGACGAGGAAGCGCGTTATCAGCGCCGACCGAGCTACTGGATCGCACCGCTCGGAGATTGGGGCAAGGGCAATATCGAGCTGGTCGAAATCCCCACCGATGAGGAGATCCACGACAACATCGTCAGCTACTGGGTGCCCGCCGCGCACTTGCTGCCGCACAAGCCTATGAGCTTCATGTATTTGCTGTCAGCGTACGCCTACACCCCGCAGTGGCCGCCTGGTGGCCGCGCCATTGCAACGCGCACCGGCGCTGTCCACGGCCGTTCGGCGGACAATGCGCGGCGCGTGCTGATTGACTTCGCCGGTGGGGATCTCGATACACTGGGTTCCTCACAGCCGGTCAAGGCCGAACTCAGTGCCCACAATGGCGACGTCGATACCGTGACCCTTCAGCGCATCTCCGAAAACGGTGTCTGGCGCGTGGCCTTCCGACTGACTCCGAAAGGCAGTCAGCCCACGGATCTGCGCTGCTACTTGAGTTTGTACGGCGAAGCCCTCACTGAGACCTGGACGTATCTCTGGACGCCGTGAATATGGACACCATGAACCTGACCAGCCGTGGCGAACGTTGGCTCCAGTACCAGGCGCTGTGGCGCAGGACCGCATTCTTCGGCTTCACGCTGCTGACCGCATGCACGGGCGGTTTTCTGATGTTCGACATCCTGCGGGCCAATGGCATGGGTCCGCTCGAAGTGGCCGGCCTGATCCTGTTCGTAGTGCTGTTCATCTGGATTTCGGGCGCATTCTGGACCGCGGTGGCGGGCTTCATCGTGCGGTTGATCGGCCATGATCCGGCCGCCTTGCGTCCCGAAACGGATGCCCTGCGCCCACTCCAGGGGCGAACCGCAGTCATCCTGCCAATTTACAATGAAGAGACCGCTCGCGTATTTGCCGGCCTGGATGCGATCTGGTCGTCGCTGGCTGCACTGCCACAGGCCCAGTGCTTCGACTTCTTCGTCCTTTCGGATACGTGCCGGCCCGAAATCGCCGCATTGGAGGAGCAGGCCTGGCGCGACATGCTGGCGCGCCGCGGCGCGGGCGGCCGCCTGTTCTACCGGCGACGCAGCGAGAACAGCGGGCGCAAGGCGGGCAACATCGCTCAATTCGTGCGCAACTGGGGCGGAGCGTACGACTATATGCTGGTGCTGGACGCCGACAGCGTGATGTGCGGCCAAGCCCTCGTCACGCTTGCGCAGATGATGGATTCGCACCCGCAGGTCGGCATCATCCAGGCCCTCCCATTGCTCGCCGGCCGGGAGACCCTGTTCGCTCGCCTGCTGCAGTTCGCGGTGCGGCTCAACGGGCCGATGTTCGCCACCGGACTGACCTTCTGGCAGCTCGGGGAGAGCAATTACTGGGGCCATAATGCGATCGTGCGCCTGCGGCCTTTCGCCGAACACTGCTCACTGCCGCGCTTGCGCGGCGCGCCGCCGTTCGGCGGTGAAATCCTGAGCCACGATATTGTCGAAGCCGCGCTCATGCGCCGCGCCAGCTATCGAATCTGGCTGGTACCGGACATTGCGGGCAGCTGGGAGGAAGTGCCGACCAACGTCATCGATTTTGCCGCTCGCGATCGGCGCTGGGCCCAGGGCAACCTGCAGCACCTCGGCGTCATGCCGATGCGCGGCCTGCACTGGCTTAGTCGCATTCACATGCTGACCGGTGTTCTCTCTTATGTGACTTCCCCCATGTGGCTGCTGGTGCTTATCCTGAGTTCAATCGTGACCAGCATCGAGGCGGTCACGGGCCATCAGTACTTCCAGGCGGGCGCGCATTCGCTGTTTCCCTCCTGGCCGCAATATCGCAACGGCGAAATCGACGCGCTGCTGTCGATGACGGCGACGATATTGTTCCTGCCCAAGATGCTCGGCGCGGCGCTCGCGCTCCGCAATCGGCACTTGCGGGCAGCGTATGGCGGTGCGCGCAAGCTCGTCAAGGGAGTTCTGTTCGAGCAGGCCATGAGCATGCTGCTCGCCCCGACGATGATGCTGTTTCATACCAGTTTCGTATTGCGGGCACTGCTCGGCCGCAGCGTTGGCTGGGACGCGCAGCCGCGCGGAGATCGCGGCATTACCTGGCGCGAGGGGCTCAAGCGACACAAATGGCACCTGTTCCTGGGACTGGTGTGGGGCGGCGCGATCCTGGCCCTGGCGCCGAAGTTCATCTGGTGGATGCTGCCGGTCATCGCCGGAATGCTGATTGCGGTGCCGTTCACGGTACTGACGAGCCGTGCCAGCCTGGGTCGTGCGCTGCGAGCGCGCGGTTGGCTGTTGACCCCTGAAGAGACCGCGCCGCCGCCGGAACTGGCGGCCGCCGCCGTGGCTCGCCCGCCCGAGACGCCGATGCTGGAGCCTGCGCCTGCACTCGAGCTTTGCGTGCGCGTGCCGCCGCTGGCGCCCTTGGCCATGGCTTCGAACGAGCCGGCCTGCGCGGGGCTGACAACCCGGGCCGCCTAGTCGTCATAGGTCTCGCGTGTCGCTGCAGCGCCTGCGCTGGAGCGGGCGCAGGATCGGTTTCTCTCCGGCGACGCATCCCGCTCAAATTGCCGCAGACCCCGGAGTAGTCATGGGCCGCATATTTGAAGTCCGCAAACACGCCATGTTTGCGCGCTGGAATCGCATGGCGAAGCAGTTCGCGCGCATCGCCAAGGACATCAACATGGCGGTCAAAGCCGGCGGCGCGGACCCGGCCGCCAATCCGACGCTCCGGCGCGTCATGCAGAACGCGCGCGCCGTCAACATGCCGAAGGACAAGGTGGAAGCGGCCATCAAGCGCGCCAGCGGTCGCGATGCCACCAATTACCATGAGGTGCTGTACGAGGGCTATGCACCGCACGGCGTCGCGCTGCTGATCGAAACCGCGACCGATAACCCGACCCGCACCGTCGCGCATGTGCGCAACATCATCACCAAGAACGGCGGCAACCTCGGCACGACAGGCAGCGTCAGCTTTCAATTTCAGAAGATGGGCGTATTTCGGCTCGACCCGGGCGGCATTGATCAGGACGAGCTGGAGCTCGATATGATCGACCATGGCCTCGAGGAGATGGGTGAGAGCACCGGCGAGAAAGGCGAGCCGCAGCTGGTCCTGCGCTGCGCGTTCGAGAATTTCGGCCGATTGCAGGAGGCGCTCGAAGCGAGCCGCATGGCACCGGTATCCGCCGAGCATGAATATTTGTGCATCTCCCCCACCGAGCTGCCGGAGACGCAAGCCACCGAAGCGCTCGAACTCATCGACAAGCTCGAGCAGGAAGAGGACGTGCAGCGCGTATTCCACTCGCTGGCCTGAATCGCGCCGCCCTGCACCATGCGCGCTACTTTCGCGCCGTCACGTACTGAATCAGCGTCACGATCGCACCGCACAGACCGCTGATGAGCAGCAGCGCGGCGAGCGTGGCGGCGAGCCGGCCGCCGCCGGCCCCAAGATCGATGCGATTCGCCCAGACCACACCGATCAGCAGCGCGGCGACGGCCAGCAGCGCCTGCAATGCGATCCGCTTGCGCGACGGCGGCGGCGTCAGCGATCGCTGCGGCACCAGGTTGAAGCCAGTCATGGGCTCGAAGCGCCGGGGCTCATCAGCGCCGCGATGACCGCCGGCACTTCGGCCAGCCGCGCCGATGCCGTGCGCAGGCGCTGATCCAGCGGTGCGTACTCGGTATCGAGAATAATCGCCAACGGCTTGGCGATGTTGTAGATCGTCGGATTCCATTGCCATTCACGCAGTGTCGTGAGTGCCCACTGCTCGTAGCGCAGCCGACTGTCGAGCACCGCCCAGTCGGTGCGGTTGCGATCGTTGAGCTGCGTGAGCGGTACGCTGCGCAGTTGCGCGAGCCAGTGCTCCAGAAAGCGCTGGTAGTCTGCACGGTATAGCGCGTCGTCATGCCCGTAGGGTGTATCACGCGGCTAGTTTAACGCAGGCCGTGCCACGAATTCCCGCAGTTACCGCCGCGATACCCCCAAAGCATCGCCATTTGCCTGGGCTTTTTGCCGGGGCTTATTGCCGGGGCTTACTGCTGGCGCAGCATCGGCAGCTTCTGGGTGTCGCCCAGATTATTGTACAACGATTGCAGCTGCGTGAACTCACTCTGCTGTGGCGCCCCAGAGAGCATATGGTCGCGAATAAGCTTGAGCTGATAGCGCAAGTACGGCAGCAGCGCCTGTACCGGTGCCGTCTCGCCGGCCTGTTCCGCGAGCAGCGAGTCGCAGTAGGCGCGATAGTATTCGTTGTACGAGGTTTGGTAGTGTTCCAGCGCTTCGCAAAAGGCCGAGTCGCGCATCAAATCGCCACAGAGCGAATCGGCGCAAAGGAAACTCCCGGCCGAACTCAGGTATGCCGTGTGCTCACGCAGCATAGTCTGCGTGTATTCCTGTGTTCCGAACAGCGCCCGCAACAACTGTCGGCGCGCCTGCCCGTGGACCTGCCGATCGCGCAGATACTCAAAGGGGGCTTTGCGGTGCAGCGTCAGGAAGCTGATTTTCTTGAGCTCTACCATCTGCTGCGGCCGCTGCCGCCGTGCGGCCACTCCGCGCATGAGCCGACCGTGTGCCTGCTCCCAGTTTCGATAGAGCGGCACATCCTGCAGCAAACGCGTCGCGATATGCGCCTCCTCGGTCGATGCAGACTGCGCCGCCAGCGCCAGGTACTGCTCCGAGTACTCCATCAACCGCGCACTGCTGTAGCCGCCGGCGACGCGACGCAGCGATGACCGTGGGGAGTTAGCGTGCATAAGGTTGCTGTGCATGGACGCCAATATCTATACCACCGATTGCTCGGCGTTAACAACTGCGGTTTTTTTGCGACAGCTCTCGCGGAAATACCTAAGCGGCACTGACATAATTCCACCTCTTATGACAGCGCCGCCCGAAGCGGCCCGTGCCGCTCGCCCGGCTCAAGCGGCAACGGGAATTGCGCGTCCGAGCAGCTTCTCGATTGCCCGCAAACGATCGCGCTCGTCGCGGCTCACGAGCGAGATTGCCTCGCCGCTCGAGCCAGCGCGGCCGGTGCGACCGATGCGGTGGATGTAGTCCTCCGGGACGTGCGGCAGCTCGAAGTTCACGACGTGCGGCAACTCGCTGATATCCAGTCCGCGCGCGGCGATGTCGGTCGCCACCAGCACGCGAATGCGGCCCTGCTTGAAATCCTCGAGGGCACGCGTGCGCGCACCCTGCGATTTGTTGCCATGGATCGCGGCCACGGCAAGTCCATCTTTTTCAAGGCGTTCGGCCAGTCGGTTGGCCCCATGCTTGGTGCGCGTGAAGACCAGACTCTGGCGTATGCCCCCGTCGATGATCAGACGCGTCAACAGCGGGTGCTTGCCGGAGGTATCGACGTGATAGACGCGATGATCCACCAGCTCGGCGGGCGCATTGCGCGCTGCGACATCGATGACTGCGGGATTCACCAGCCAGGTACGCGCGAGCGTGCGGATCTCCTCGGGTAAGGTCGCCGAAAACATCAGATTTTGCCGCTGCTTAGGCAACGCGGCGATAATGCGCCGGATGGCGCGGATGAAACCCATATCGAGCATGCGGTCGGCCTCATCGAGCACCAGCGTCTCGATGCGCGACAAATCGATCGCGCGCCCCTGTAGATGATCGAGCAGGCGCCCGGGTGTGGCGATTACGAGATCCACGCCGGCCGAGAGCGCCTGAATCTGCGGCCTGGGGCTCACGCCGCCGAAAACCAGCGCGCCACGTACCGGCAGGTGACGTGCCAGCACGCGAAAGGCATCGCTGACCTGCGCGGCCAGTTCCCGTGTCGGCACCAGCACCAGCACGCGCGGCGCGCGCTGCGTCTGGGGTTGTGCCTGCAGACGCTGCAGCAGGGGCAGCGCGAAGGCGGCGGTTTTGCCGGTGCCGGTCTGCGCGGCCGCGAGCAGGTCGCGTCCTTCGAGCACCAGGGGGATCGCCCGGCTCTGAATGGGCGTGGGCTCGGTGTAGCCGAGTTCCTCGACCGCACGCAGCAGCGCCGGGCATAAAGAAAAGTCCTTGAACAAATGAATACTCCGCAACGGCCTTGCTGCCCAATGCAGCCCTCGGTGTGGCGCGTTAGCAATGAATGAAGATCGGCGGTACCAACGGCACCGACAGCGATGGGCTTGCAGGAGGGGCGAAAGGGTCCCGAGATTGAAGGCTGATGATTGCCTTGCGGGACGCTGAAGACCTCGGCGCGCGGACCGAACCGCGCATTCGACAAACTCCGAACCGAGAGTCTACCTCATTGCGCACCAAAGCGCACATTGCGCCGCTCGGGCCCGAGCAGCGCCAGCACCAACAGGCACACTGCGACGATGCCGCAGACCAAAGTCAGCGCGAAGGCGTAGTCCGGATGCGCCGCGCTGCTGTGGTGTTCGGCAATGGTGGCCTGCAACGGGGCATTCAGCGAAGCAATCAGATTACCAAGCTGATACACGAAGCCCGGAAATGTGGCGCGAAGGCCTTGCGGCGAGAGCTCGTTGAGATGCACCGGCACCACGCCCCAGGCCCCCTGAACCATGAACTGCAGCACAAAGGCCGCAATGGCTATGTTCACAGGTGCCAGAGAGAAGCCCCAGAACGGCAAGGCTGGCAGCGCCAGCGCCGCAGCCAGCGCAATCGCTTTGCGGCGGCCGATGCGGCTGGACAGAGCGCCGAAGAAAAGGCCGCCGCAAATCGCCCCGATGTTGTAGACGATCGCGATGCGCGTGACTGTCCCGATCGAAAAGCCGCGCTGCTTGTCCAACAAAGTCGGAAAGAGATCCTGTGTGCCGTGGCTGAAGAAATTGAACGCCGTCATGAGGGCGATTGCGTAGATAGCCAACAGCCAGTGCCCCGAGAGCCCGGTCCGAATACTCTGCGTGCGTTGCGTCGGGCCGCTGGCGATCCAGGTCTGCGACTCCGGTACCTTGCTGCGGATGTAGAGCACCAGCAGTGCCGGGGCCGCTCCGACCATGAACATGCCGCGCCAGCCGATGTGGTCGAACAGCGACCCGTACACGATCGCGGCCAGCAGGTAGCCGGTCGGGTAGCCGGCCTGCAATAACCCCGACACAAGACCGCGCGATCGCACCGGTACGGATTCGAACGCGAGGGATGCGCCCACGCCCCATTCCCCGCCCATCGCGATACCGAATAAGGCCCTCAGCATCAGGAATATCGTCAGTGACGGCGCAAAGGCTGAGGCGAATTCCATGATCGAGTAACACAGCACGCTCGCCATCAACGCCGGGCGTCGACCGTAGCGATCGGCCAGTCGTCCGAACAAGAACGCGCCGATGGGCCGCATCGCCAGCGTCAGGAAGATCGCCCAGGTCACGCTCTTGATCTCGGTGCCGAAGTCGCCCGCGATACGCTTGAGCACGAACACGACCAGAAAGAAATCAAACGCATCGAGCATCCAGCCTAAGAAGCTCGCGGTCACGACGTTTCGTTGCGTTGGGCCCCAGGTTTCCGTTGCCGACATCGGCTCGCCCCGCCTTAGTTGTTCGAGGTATTGGTTTAACCGGATCATAGCGCCACAGCCGCTACAATGCGCCCGCGGCCGCCCCTGGCCGCGCAAGTTTGGTGCATCGTTGCTGCTGCGTCTGGACAAGGTCAGTCTCTCATACGGGTCCCGGCCGCTGCTGGATCAGGTTTCCCTGCAGCTCGATGAAGGCGAGCGCGTGGCGCTGGTCGGCCGCAACGGTGAGGGCAAATCCTCGTTGCTGCGGCTGCTGCGCGGCGAGGCCGAACCGGATCAAGGCACGGTTTGGCGCAGGCCCGGTGCTCGCCTCGCGCACCTGGCGCAGGACATCAGCGCGCTGTCGCCGATGACGGTCGCGCAGTTGGTCAGCGACGGCCTCTCTGGGCAAGGGAACGCTCTGGCCGAATACGAAACGCTGGCCCAGCAGGGTCTGCACAGCAGCGCCGAGCGCCAGCGGCTCGATGAGCTGCACCACGAGCTCGACGCCGGCGATGGCTGGCAGCTCCAGCAGCGAGTCGCCACGGTACTCTCGCGCCTGCAGCTCGACCCCAACGCGCGCCTCGATCAACTCTCCGGCGGCACGCGCCGGCGTGTGCTGCTGGCCCAGGCGCTGGTGGGCGATCCGCAGATCCTGCTGCTCGATGAGCCCACCAATCATCTGGACATCGAGACTATCGAGTGGCTGGAGCAATTTCTGCTCGAGTTCAACGGCGCACTGCTGTTCGTGAGCCACGATCGCACCTTCATCAATCGCCTGGCCTCGCGCATCGTTGAACTCGACCGCGGCACGCTGACCTCGAGCAGCGGCAACTACGATTCCTACACCCGCGCCAAGGCAAGGCAGCTCGACATCGAGGCGCAGCATCAGGCGCTGTTTGACAAGAAGCTGGCGCAGGAGGAAGCCTGGATCCGTCAGGGCGTCGAGGCGCGGCGCACGCGCAACGAGGGCCGCGTGCGCGCGCTCTACGCCCTGCGCGCCGAACGTCGCGCGCGACGCGAGCGCGGCGGGCGCATCGAACTCGAAGCTTCAACGACCGCGGAATCCGGGGCGTTGGTGTTCGAGACCGAGCACCTGAACGTCGCGTTCGAGGGGCGAGCGGTGATTCGCGACCTATCGATGCGCATCATGCGCGGTGACCGCATCGGCCTGGTCGGACCGAACGGCGCCGGCAAGAGCACGCTGATCAAGGCACTGCTCGGCGAGCTGCAACCCAGTGGCGGGGAGGTACGCCGCGGCAGCCGGCTCGAGGTCGCGTACTATGACCAGGAACGGCTGCAGCTCGAGTTGGACGCCTCGGTGATGCAGAACGTCAGTGGCCGCAACGATCAGGTGATCGTCAACGGTCAAACCCGCCACGTCGCCGGCTATCTGCGCGATTTCCTGTTTCGCCCCGAGCAGCTCAATACCCCGGCGCGCGCGCTCTCGGGCGGTGAACGTAATCGGCTGCTGCTGGCGCGCCTGTTCGCACGACCGGCGAATCTGCTGGTCATGGATGAGCCGACCAATGATCTCGACATCGACACGCTCGAACTGTTCGAGGAGTACGTCGCCGACTTTCCCGGTACGCTGCTGCTCGTGAGCCACGACCGGGCTTTCCTCGACCACGTGGTCACGAGCCTGCTGGTCTTTGAAGGCGACGGCGCAGTGCGTGAATTCGTCGGCGGCTACAGCGATTGGACGCGCTACCGCCAGAGGCAGCCCGCGCGAGCGGCGCCAGCCTCAGAGCGCCGCGCGCCGGTGGCGGCTGCAGCGAGCACCTCCAGCAGCAGCGCCGGCCGCACGCCCCGGCTCTCGTACCAGGCTCAGCGGGAATTGTCCGCACTGCCCGAGCGCTTGCAGGGGCTCGAAGCCGAAAAGGGGCAGCTTGAATCGCAGCTCGCCGATGGCTCGCTATACCGTGGCGCGCCGGAGACCTTGCACGCGCGGCTGCAACGGCTTGCTGCAATCGCGAGCGAGCTGGAGGCAGGCTATGCGCGCTGGGCCGAACTCGAGGCGATGACGCTCGCATCCCAGTAAGGCGCACAACTCGCGCCCCCAAGGCGAGCGTTTTGTGCTAGTATTGCCTGCAATAGGCGGGCTGCACGGCTCGTCACCCCGCGTATCCCGACTGCATCAGCCTGGCGAGGGGATATCCCACCACCACCATATTTGGAGGCGAGCTTGGCCAAGCCGTCGGCGATCGAGCCTAAATCATGAAGCTCGCTGCACGCAAAAACGCAACCGTCGATGAGCAACGGCGCTATCAGCGGCAATACGACCGGGACCGAGCCCCGCCACTGCGTACCGCCTTTCCAGAGGTCTCGCAGCTGAGCATTGAGCTGGCTTTCGCGGACCGGACCGGGACGGTGGCGAAGGAGCCCGCCCCCTCCTCGCAATCGCACGCCTTTTACCCGCCGGCGCGGGCGTTCTTCCGCTTTACCTGTCCCTGCGCGGACTGCAGCGGCGAGTTCGACTTGAGTGCCAGCGTCGCACAAGTCGCCGCCTCGAGCAGCCGCAGCAGCCGCTCCGGAACGGCCAAACTGCAGTGCACCGGCGTGCGGGCGCGCGATCGCGTCACCGGCGCCAGCTGTCCGATTGAGCTCACCTGCCGCATTGTGGCCAAGGCTGCTTCATGAATTCATGGCGCGATTCGCTCCCCTTTGCCGGAGAGCCTAGCTCGGAGTTTCGTGAACGGCTGGCTCGCCAGCAGGCCGCCGCGCATGAGCGGCGACAGCAGGCGCTGACCGAGCAGGCGTCCACGTTGAATACGCCGCAGGCGCGCATCCGAATTTGGGAGCAGTTGCACGCGATCGTCCTCCCGCGCGACACGGCCCACCGCTTGATTGGGGTCATCGCCGCGCATACCGGCCTGACCGTGGCGCAAGTGCGTGAGGAACAACAGCAGCGCGCCGCCGGGCCCCCGGCCGCCCCCGCCGTCGTATCGGGCATTCAGGAAGTGCCTGGCTGACGCCCTCGGGTTGATGAGCACACGCGTTTATTTGCTGAACGGACCTAATCTCGATCTGCTCGGAGAGCGTGAGCCGCACATCTACGGCCACAGTTCGCTCGCCGATGTGGAATCGCTGTGCCGCTCGGCGGCCGAACGCCTTGGTCTGGAGCTGATCTGTCACCAGACCAATGCCGAGCACGAAATGATCGGCTGGCTGCACGAGGCGCGCCGCGCCGCCGGCATCGTCATCAATCCAGCCGCGTTCTGTTATCACTCAGTCCCGATTCTCGACGCCATGCGCTTGTGCGAATGTCCGATCGTCGAGGTGCACATCAGCAACATCTACCGGCGCAACGAGGACTGGCGCAGCCATTCCATCCTCGCGGCCGCCAGCAGCGGCGTGATCACCGGTCTGGGCATCGAGGGTTACCGGCTCGCGATCGAGTACCTCGCTCGGCACATTGCGACGCGTTAGGCCGGGCCGCGCCACGCCGCCATCGAAGGCCGCGGCGATCACGTCCTCGACACGCTCGGCCCAGACAAACTGCAGCATCTCGCGCACGCTCGCCGGGATGTCATCGAAGTCGCGCCGATTGCGGGCCGGCAGGATGACGGTCTTGATGCCTGAACGTGCCGCCGCGACCATCTTTTCCTTGATGCCTCCCACGGGCAGCACCAGGCCCCGCAAGCTGATCTCGCCCGTCATCGCGACATCGTGCCGCACCGTCCGCAGCGTCAACATCGACACCAGCGAGGCAAAGATCGCCACTCCCGCGCTGGGACCATCCTTGGGCACGGCGCCCGCTGGGACGTGGATATGCACATCGGATTTCTCGAACACCAGCGGATCTAACCCTAAGCGCTCGGCGTGTCCCTTGACGAGCGTCATGGCCGCCTGAGCGCTCTCCTTCATGACCTCACCAAGTTGACCGGTCAGGATCAGTCGGCCCGAACCGGCCACCCGGCTGCTCTCGACAAACAAAATATCGCCGCCCACCGGTGTCCAGGCCAATCCGGTCGCCACGCCCGGCACGCTGGTGCGCATGGCGATCTCATTCTCGAAGCGCGCCGCACCGAGGATACGCGGCAGATCCTCGACGCTGACCGAAATCGGACCGCCCTGTCCGGAGGCGATCGTCACCGCACAGTAACGCAGCACTGCACCAATCTGGCGTTCGAGGCTGCGCACGCCGGCTTCGCGCGTGTAGTCGGTGATCACGCGGCGCAGGCTGTCATCCGGCAGATTCACCTGCTCTGCGGTCAGTCCGTTAGCGGCCAGTTGGCGCCGCAATAGATAGCGCCTTGCGATCTCGAGCTTTTCCTCTTCGGTATAGCCTGTGAGCTGGATGATCTCCATGCGATCACGCAGTGGCGCAGGCATGGTATCGAGCATGTTGGCCGTGCCAATGAACAGCACCTTGCTGAGGTCGAACGGCACACCGAGATAGTTGTCGCGAAAGGTATGGTTCTGCTCAGGATCGAGTACTTCCAGCAGCGCCGAGAAGGGATCGCCCTGGCTGCTGGCCGAGAGTTTGTCCACCTCATCGAGCATCATGACCGGGTTGCGCGTGCCGGTCTTGCGCAGCGCCTGCATGATATTGCCGGGCAGCGCACCGACATAAGTGCGGCGGTGACCGCGAATCTCCGCCTCATCGTGCACCCCACCAAGGCTCACGCGCACGAATTTGAGCCCCAGCGCGCGCGCAATCGATTGACCGAGCGAGGTCTTCCCGACTCCGGGAGGCCCAACGAAACACAGAATCGGACTATGGCCTTCGGGATTGAGCTTGCGTACCGCCAGGAATTCGATGATGCGACGTTTGATGGTCTCGACACCAAAGTGGTCTTCATCGAGGATGCGCCGCGCCTTAGCTATATCAATCTCTTCCTTGTCGAGCTTGGACCAGGGCAGCGCCAGCAGCCACTCCAGGTACGACAGCGTCATCGAGTACTCGGCGCTCGCCTCGCCCATGCGCTCGAGCCGCGCAATCTGTGTCTTGACATGCTCCTCGACCTCGGTGGGCATTCCGGCCTTGGCCAGAGCCCCCTTCAAGCCGGCGATTTCCGAGGACTCGTCCTCGTCCTCGCCGAGTTCCTTGCGGATTTGACGCAACCGCTCACGCAGCACGGCGTGCTTCTGTCGCTCGTCGAACGCCCCTTTGGTGCGCTCGTCGATCTCGCGCGAGATCCGCATGACCTCCAGGCGCTGGCGCAGAAACTGGAGCACCAGATCAAGTCGCTCGCGTATGCCGAATGTCGAGAGCACTTCCTGCTTCTCGATCGGTTTGATGTCCAGAAAGCTTGCGATCAGATCGGCCAGCGCCGGAAATGAGTCGATGTTCTGGATCGCACTGACCAGTTCCGCCGGCGCCTGCGGCAATAGCTGCAGGGCTTCGATCGCGAGCTCGCGCAGACGTATTGCGCGCGCTTCGATCTCGGGATTGACCAGCGTCGGTTCGGGATGCAGCTCAATGCGGGCGATCAGGAACGGATCGCGGCTGATGAAATCCTGCACGCTGAAGCGTTGCTCGCCCTGGCAGATCAGATGGTGCGTGCCATCGGCGGCAGTCACGTAGCGCACGATGCTCGCCATGGTGCCGACGCGGTGCAGTCCCTCCGCCTCCGGATCTTCCTGGGCGGCATCGCGTTGCAGCACCAGCCCCACCTTGCGCCGCGACTTGACCGCTTCCTGGGCGCCCGCGATCGTGCGTTCACTCTGAATCGTGATCGGCAGGACCGTCTGCGGAAACAGCACCGTGTTGCGCAGCGACAGGATGATCAGCGTGTCTTCCGCAGCGGTGCTGCTGGGCTGATCCGTCGCGCTCGTCGCGCTCACAGCCATTCCCCCGCCAGCCGGATGCGCAGGCAGCCGTCGAGAAGCTCCTGGCTAAGCAGCTCATAGCGGCCCGGGGGCAACTCGATGCGACGCTCGATTCGGCCGTAGGGAATCTCGAGCCGCACAATGCGCGCCTGATGCGCCAGCCGCGGCAAGTGACTCTCGGCGCGCACCCGCAGTCCGCTCGATGACAGTTCCACGTCAAATTCATCGGCCCGCACGCCCGGAAGCGCGACCAACACCTGCAGTTCGCGCTCGAGTAGGAACATGTCCACGGGCGGCTCCCAGGCGGGCTGCTGCGAGGGCACGGCCAGCAGTTCAAAGAAGCGTCGATGGCGGCGCTCGGCCTCGTCGATCATTGCACAGGCTCGCGACCACATCGACAATCCGCTCGGTGAGGAACCCATGACAACACTCCGATGCGCCGGACACTGGACTCATCCTGCTCTGCCGCCCTGCCGAATGGAAGCGGGCGCGCCTCGCAGACATTTTTAGGGTCAGTCTGAACTGACGTCTATTCGCGACAACTTGACGCAGGCGCCCCGCGCGTCAGCATGAGCCAAATGTGTGGACTCAACCATTGCTCTGAAGGGTTGAGTCGAGCGAAGATGTAAGGCATTCAATTGCGACCTAGGAGTGTAAATATGGCAGTCCAGACATCACCCACGCCACGTGGAGCCCGCGGATCGAGCCGAACGGTGCAGCAGAAAGCCCGCCCGGTGCCCCCCGGCCTGATCGATCAGGATCTGCGACGAGGATTGATCGCACAAGCCGCCTATTACCGCGCCGAGCGGCGCGGGTTCGCACCCGGACACGAAGCGGAAGACTGGCTGGCCGCGGAGAGTGAAGTCGACACCGCGCTGATGCTCGGTGCCCTGCCGTTGAATACCTGATCGGCTGAGCAGCGGACGCTATCGCACCCGCTGCGGCTGTCGTGCCTGCAGCTCTCGAAGCTGCGCCTCGAGTTCCGCCACCCGATCCAGCAAGCTCAGCGCCACGACCAGCGCCTGGACATCGAGCTCAAAATCAGCTCGCAGGCGATGGGCGGTCCGCGCGGCACTGAGCGCCTGCGCGCCGAAGCGCAATTCGGTCCCCGGTACGGCTCCAGAGGGTTCGATGGGTGGAATGGCGCCGCAGTCCAGCAGCTCCTCGAGCACCGGGCGCGGCAGCCCCGATAGCTCAGCCAACTCCGGTAACGACAGCACGTGCTGTTCGAACCAGAGCACTTCTGTCGACTCAAGGCGCATGGCCGGCCTCCACAGCGAAATGAGCACGCGGGTCAAAGCTCGAACCGTCAGCCAGTTTTTGGTACAACTCCCGCTCCGGTTCGGCGATCACACTGGGCACCGCGATCTGCACGATGGCGTATAGATCGCCCTGCCCCCCTTTGGGCTTGGGCAGTCCGCGCTCGGGCAGACGCAAGTGTCGGCCGGCTTGGGTACCCGGGGGTACCTTGAGTCGCACCGCACCTGCCGGCGTCGGTACCTCCACGGCGGTGCCCAACACGGCCTCCCACGGCGCCAATGGCAGATCCAGGTACAGGTCGTGACCCGTCGCACGGTAAAAGGGATGGGGACGCAAACTGATATTGAGATACAAGTCGCCGTCGCGACCGCCGCGCAGGCCTTTACCGCCCTTGCCCGGCAGGCGCAGCCGCTGCCCATCGGTCGCGCCCTTGGGAATCCGGGCCTTGAAGGCGTGCGGTACACGCCGCAGCTGACCGCGCTCATCGTATTCCTGCATGTTCAGATCGAGATCGATCTGCGTACCGTGGAAGGCATCGTCAATCGTGATGGCAACGGCAACCTCATAGTCGTGACCGGGCATCGACATGCGAGCGCCGCGGTTGCTCGCACTGCCGCGCAGATGCGCAAACAGATCGGATAGATCGAGTTCGTCGGCCGAGAACGGCGCGTCGCTGTATTGCTGCTGCCAGTTGGGCGGGGGCTGGAACTCCTGCCCCGCAGCGTGAGTGCCCAATTGGTCGTAGGCCGCGCGCTTCTCGGGATCCTTGAGCGTCTGATAGGCCTCGGCAACCTCCTTGAATTTCTCCTCGGCGCCGGCCTCCTTCGAGACGTCGGGATGATATTTGCGCGCGAGACGTCGATAGGCCTTCTTGATGTCCGCGTCGCTGGCGCCGCGTTCCAGACCCAGGCTACCGTAATAGTCCTTGTACTTCATACGTGCTGGCGAGAATAGCGCAGGCGAGAGGGACGCGCACGAGCGCTGCCAGTTGCGTGCCGGACTTGCGCGATGAGTTGTTGCTGTTCGGATTCCAGGACTACACCCTGGAATAAATGGCCGCCCGGTCTATCCACAGCCGCGCGCAGTGCTCGCAGCGTCGGTGTTTCTCATAGACATGCCCTCGGATGCGCGGCAGAATAGAATCCCGTGCTGGGCGGCAAGGCGCTCGCCGTAAAACTAATGATCAGGCGCTGGGGTTGGGGTTGTCTTTTGTTTCGCCAGCCGAATTCAGGAGGCAGGCATGTTTAAATTCCGGCATTTGAGCGCGGCGATCGCCGCAGCTGTGCTGACGGCTTGCGGGTCCGACAGCACCACCTCGATGGTGGCCTCATCGACGACGCACGGTACGCTGGTCGAGAATCCGCCGTTTCGCATCGCATCCGTGAATGCCGCCAGCTTTGCGGCCCAGCTGTCGGCCGTGAGCACGGGGGCGCAACTGCTGCAGATCACCGGCAGCCCGGCGTGCGGCGTAGATTTCTATTACATCAAGTATTGGACCGTCGGCGGGGCCGGTGAGGTCACTCAGTCCTCCGGCGCGCTCATGGTACCGACCGGCGCCGCTCCGACCTGCTCGGGCCCACGGCCGATTGTGCTGTACGCGCACGGCACGTTTACCGACAAGAACGCCAACATTGCCGACATCACCAACACCGCCACGCCCTCCCCCACGAATAACGAGAGCCAGATTATCGCGGCGACGTTTGCCGCTCAGGGCTACATCGTGGTGGCCCCCAACTTTGCCGGCTACGATATTTCGACGCTGGGCTATCACCCGTACCTCAATGCCGCGCAAGAGTCGGGTGAGATGATCGATGCCCTGACCGCGGCGCGCACGGCGCTGCCGAATACGATGTCTGCCGCGACCAGCGACAACGGCAAGCTGTTCGTCACGGGCGATTCCGCCGGCGGCCATGTCGCGATGGCCACGCAGCGTGCCATGGAAGCGGCCGGCCAGGCAGTCACGGCCGCCGCCCCGATATCCGGGCCCTACGCACTCGAGGCGTTTGGCGATGCGGTTTTCTTTGGCAGCGTCAGCCTTGGTTCGACAGCCTTCGCACCGTTGATCACGACCAGCTATCAGCACGCGTATGGCAACATTTACAGCGCCGCGACGGATGTTTACAACGCCACGTATGCGACCGGCATCGATACGCTGCTGCCCAGCGCGACACCGCTCGCCACGCTGTTCGCCAATGGCGCACTGCCGGAGACCGCGCTGTTCGACAGCGCTACGCCGACCGTGACGATCCCCGGCAACGCAGTCCTATCGGCCGAGCTGACCGCGGCGCTGGCGGTGCCGAGCAATCCGGCCAATCCGGACACGCCGCTGTTCGACCTGGGCTTCGGTTCATCCTACCTGATCAACAACAATTACCGGGTCAGTTACGCGCTCGATGCGGCGGCCAATCCGGACGGCGCCGTGCCGACGCCGGCCGCCGGCGTGCCGCTGGCCGCCGTTGCGCCCACTCAGACCTTGCGCTTGGCGCTCTACAAGAACGACATGCGCAACGGCGACTGGGCGCCCAATGCGCCGACCCTGTTGTGCGGCGGTGATCTGGATCCGGAGGTGTTTTACAGCGTCAACACCGGGACCATGGCGGCGTTCTGGGGCGGCCTGCCGGCGGGACTCATCACGGTGCTCGATGTCAATGCGACGCCTTCGGGACCCTTCGCGCCGATCCAGACCGCGTTCCAGGAGGCCGGGGCGGCGCAGCTGGCCTTCTACCTGTCGCCGGCCGGTGGCAGCCTGACCCTGGCTCAGGCGGAACAGTTGCTCGTGCAGAGCTACCACGGTGCCGTGCTGCCCTTTTGCGCACTGAGCGCGCGAACCTTCTTCAGCCAATTCTAAAGGAATCGGCCATGACAAAATTCGCCCTGCGCGCGCTGCCGGCAGCGCTTCTGACCCTGACCGCCTCGCTGGCTTGGGCGGACCAGATCCCAAACAACACCTTCCGCCTCGGCGAGTATTGGCTGTTCTATCACGCGAGCGCGGATGACCTCTCGGGACCTTATGTGCCCCCGGGCGTCAATCTGTCGGTGAAAAACGTTCAGACACCGTACGTGGCATATCTGCGACGGCTGTCGACGCACTTCACGGCCGAGCTCGCCTTCGGCGTGCCGCCGCTGACGAAGACCTATGGCAAGGGTCCGGCGACCCTCGGCTCCGTGCCGTACAACGGCCAGGAGATATCCAGCGCGCGCTGGGTTGCGCCAACGGCGTTGCTCGAGTACGTGTTCTTCGATGACAGCTGTGCGTTGCGGCCCTATATCGGCGTCGGAGTCAATTACACCGCCTTCATCGATCGCAACTCGACCGCTGCCGGCGATGCCGCCAGCGGTGGCCCGACCCGAATAGAGCTGCCGTCCTCGGTCGGACTGGCCGGGACAGTGGGCGTGACCTACCGCCTGCCGCAAAACTGGAGCTTGATGGCCTCGTATTCGGCGTCGCGGGTGGCGACGCATTTGAGCGCCCTCACTGCGGGCGTCGTTCGCACTACGGATATCAGCTTCGGCCCACAGACGTTCGTGTTCGCGGTCGGCTATTCGTTCTAGCTCGCTCTTCCCGCTGCACTGAAGCCGCGCCTCGGCTTCGAGCCGCGGTCGTGCCTCGTCGCGTCTGCCCTACATGGCAATCAGGATTGCGCTGACAGTTGTTGTCTCTTCAGCTAGGCATCGTTTGCAAAGTTGATGCCTAAACAGTGCTGAATGGAGTACCTCATGGCACGCAAATACGGTAAATCGAGCGGGCGGAAGGTGAAGCGGGCGATGGACGAGATGAAGCGCGGCACGCTGCGCAGCGGCCGTTCGCGCAAGAAGGTCACCAGCCGCAAGCAGGCCATAGCCATCGGATTGTCGGAGGCGCGCCGCGCAGGGGCTCGGGTTCCACGGAAGGCAGCCCGTAAGAAATCCTCGTGAGCGCAGCGCAGTGCGTGAGTCGCGTTACCGCGCGTCAGCGCAAAATCCAGATGCAAGTGGCGCGCTCAGACCGCTTACACCCGGGCCGCAAACCAAAAGGCGCCATGCAAGCGGGCTTCAACCACCACTTCACCAAGCCGATCGAACCCGACGCTTTGCTGGAACTCCTGCGCTCGGCAGATCGCCGGGATTGACACCGCAGGCAGCAGCGGCTATCCCCGCCTCCCCGGCAGAGACGCCGGGGTTGGTACTTCCGCTGATATCAGAATGCGCGTGCATCCTACGTGAGTGCATCGGCCGAGGCGGTATAACCTCAGACGCGCGGGTCGGATGGTAACTCCGCGATATGCGCAAACGATCGAATCATTGACTCAATTTTAATTGTGCGACAGCACTGCGCTGCAGGAAGAAGTCATGGTGACCACCGTAGTAGTCGACAAGCGTCCGCCAGAGGATGTCGCGGAACGCCGCCAGCATACCGCGGAGCCTCGCCGCGCCCAGCCCAAACAATCCAGACAGAATGCTCCATTGCGCGCCGAGCTCAGCGACAGCGAGCGCCACCATCAGATCAGCCTGTGCGCATACTTCAGGGCAGAGCAGCGCGGCTTTGCGCCCGGCCACATGTGGGATGACTGGCTGGCCGCCGAACGAGAAGTCGCCGCGAAGAGCGCGCTGCGCGCGTCGAGTGAGCGGAGCGACCCCAAAACCTGAACTCGCAATCGAACTCGAGTGCCCGTTGTGGACGCATAGCGACCACGGCTGCTCATCGAGATTTCTGATCTCCACTCTGCGGACTGCGCGCTTTACCGCTTCGGCACGACGCAGGGAGTGGTAGTGTCTCAATTTGACCAATGGTCCGCTGACGGCCAATTTAACAACTGCGGATACAGAGCCTATTGGATTGTCAGCCAGGAAGCGGACGCTCGTGGCTTTCGCTGTGATTGTGTGGGATGGAACTCCGGAAAACAGTGCCCTTATATACCGTCACTTTCAGCATCGACGCCAACTCCGAGGAGCACTATTCGCAAGCTTTCGATGGCGACGGTCTTTGAGCCACCTCGCGGACGCGAGCGCTTTCTGAGATGGCTTTTGTCGAGCGGAATCCCAGAGGTACTCAACCTGTAAGCCGCCCGCGACCACGCAGGGTCGTTGTTGCAGCCGGGACTGCCACGTAGACTGCAGCCATGTCATCGCTATGAACTCGGAGGCGAAGTGCACCATCCCCCACCCTTATGTGCGACCCTCTCACTGACCGCAATGCTCTGTGCTTGCGCACCACAGGAAATCCAGCAGCAAGTGAATGGCTCGCTGCAGGTCAACAGCACCACCGTGGCCGCCGGAGCGATTCCGGACAAATGTGCCTGCAAGGGGCCTGGCATCTCGCCGCAAATCTCCTGGACCGATCCGCCGCCTGGCACGCAGAGCTTTGCGCTGATCATGGACGACAAGGACGCGCCCGTCGGTCACCTTCACCGGCACTATTTCGTGCACTGGCTGGCATTCGACATGCCCGCCGATAAGCGCGAGCTGACTGAAGGCCTGCCGAGACAGCCTCTGCCCGATGGCACCCAGCAGGGGAAGAATGACGTCGGTGCGTTTGGCTATTCAGGACCCTGCCCGGACGCGGGATCGACGCACCACTATGCTATTACGGTATATGCGCTCGATACAAAGCTGGGACTGCCTGTGGGCACCAAGGGGCGACAGCTACTCAAGGCGATCGATGGGCGCATATTGGCGCGTGGTCAAATCGTTGGAACTTACGGGAAATAGACCGCGCTTGTTGCCGACACCGGCATTCCGCGCAAGCAGGGTGCTGCCGACCCACTATTCCCGCCAGACCAGCGTGTCAAATGCAGCAGATTGAGCCAGCGCCACTGTCGGCAAAGTCATGATTCCCGGCATTCCTGAATTCCCATAGCGGCCGGTCGCGACCGTCGCCTTGGGGTCAAATTTTCAGACACTACCCAGGGAGGGGCTCGCTGGACGGAGGCGGTCTCCGCCCCTAGAATGCCCAATTCCGTCGATGATGTTTGCGCTAGCCGTCGGCGGCGCCGCAGCACCAAACAGCGCGCCCGTAGCTCAGTTGGATAGAGTACCTGGCTACGAACCAGGGGGTCGGGGGTTCGAATCCCTCCGGGCGCGCCAATGTGTAAAAATGGCAGCCGCGCGCGGCCATTCTTATACATGAGCCTCGGCAGTGACCCCGAACTCACGATCGAGCAATGCCGGTCGGGAGTTCGACAACTCCGCGAGTCCTCGAGTCGAGTTGGACGCCGGGGCGCGCCAGTCCATCAAAGGTCTATTCCGGTCACAAGGGTCCGCTCCACTGCACCGAGCAGCTCCCATCCCGTTTAGCACTATAACGAGTGACGGTCGAAGTCGAACATATCAAATAGGTCTCCAATGGCCGGCCCGTTGGCCGGGATATAACGCGCCGCGAGATCCTGGTCGCGAAAAACTTCGTCGGCATCATGTTCTTTCGGGTTGGGTAGATTGTCCCGACTGCGGGCACCTAAAGAGCTTAGAAACCAATTCCGTTCGATAAACTTGAGCACCGACACATGATCCGAGTAGGTGTGGTTGACGTGACCGCCGCGTGTGAACGGCGATACCACGATAAACGGAACGCGCGGCCCGTCACCGAAAAAGTCTAGCGGCTGGATGTATCCGGAGTCGTAGAAACCACCGGACTCGTCCCAGGTGATGATAATGGCCGTGTCCTGCGCGAGCTCCGGATTGGCCTGCACGGCATCGACAATGTTTTTCGCGAACGCCTCGAACAGATCGAATTTTGACGATTGCGGGTGGCCGTCAACGAATCCGCTGGGCTTGATGAACGACACCGATGGCACGCTGCCGTTCCGGACATCACTGAAGAAGTCAGTCACATCCTTGTTGTTGGCCCGTCCTGCGGCCGAGCCCATTATGCTGGCGGCGTATTGCATCGGATTGCAGATCGGACAGAACTGGTTTGGCAATCCCGCTACGGCGGCGTTGAAGCCATCGCCGTAGTAGTGCCAGCTAACTTTTTTAGCGATCAGGGCATCACCAACGGTCGGAACAGTCTGCGGTGGAATAAAGAACGTGTCGCTGCCGTCCGCGGCGGGAATGGTCGCCGTACCGGCCGGCACACCGTTGGCGTGAAACCCTGGGAAGAAATTGTTGATGGCGTAGAAAGTGCCGGGAGCACAGTTCGCGCTCAGCGGGAATTCTGCGAGATATGTCAAAATCGGCTGAACGCCGGATTGTGTGGCGTCCGCGCAGTCCACGTACTCGCCGAGCGAGGCCCCGACATCATTGGTGTAGAGATTAGGATCAACGATCGGCGCCGCGTGTGCCGCCGCCAGTGTCGACAGCGCCTGCGCGCCAATGACCGGATTGGGATTCGCGACTAGCGAAAGCGTGCCGAGAGCGGCCGGCAGACCCGCCGCCGCGGCCGGGATTGCGGTCGGCGCAGGCAACGGATGGCCTTGACCGTCGCTGAAGAGGTACACGTCCCCAGTGCCAAGCATGATGTGATTCGCACCAGTGCCGCCGATGACCGCCTGATGCATGTTGTCGCTGATCGAGTATTCGTCGGCTAACTGCTTCAGGTAGGGCACGTCGCCTTGCTGCACGTTGAAAAACGACATAGAAGTACCGCTACCCTCTTCGGTCGGCCCGGCATAAGTCGCAGCGAAAATCGGTCCCACTCCGCCCGGCGGCGCGAAGGCATTGGGATTGATCGCACCGGCAAAGGTGCTGGCGACAAAGGGCATCAGATCCAGGAGGCAGCCGCTTGGATTCGCGTGAGTGGCCTGTGACCGATCGCAGTCCATCATCTGCCACATCTGGAAGAAGCGATGAATCGTATCCTCGGTATAGGAATCGTAGGGCAGACCGGACGAGCGGTTGCTTGAGTGTGCGGTCTGCTGATACGGGCCGTTAGGCAATCCATTCGCGGCCACGACGCCGGAAATGCGAAAATCGGGATTCCGGATCAGCGAATTGCTCTCGGTCTTGAAGCTCGGATCGACCGCAAAGCCGGTGGTCATGATCAACAGATCGTGCCGCTGCACCGCGGAATCCGCGGTGAGTGTCAGCTCAGGCTCGGCGGCTGCGGCAACATCGGTGGTGGCAAAAGGCGCGCCGGTGACATCGCTCTGCGCCAGCGGAACTCGATTCAAGTCGGGAGCAGGAAAGGGATTGACGGGGCTGTTTGATGAGTTGTAGGCAGTCTTCGAGCCTGCGGGAGCGTGCACGTAGTAGAGCGGCTGCGCCGCCACGGAAAACTGCTGTGCTCGCGCAAAATCCACACCCGGCGTGCCATCGCGGTTGACGATGCGGCGGCTCAGGAGGTTCCAGATACCCTCCTCCGGATGCTTCGGCAGGTAGGTACCGAAAGCATGGTCGAAGCTGCTGTTCTCGCCGATTATCACGATGACGTGCTTGACGGGCGATGCTGTAGGAGTTTTTCCGGCCTCGTCGGCCGCGGATCGGTCGGCGACAGCCAATCCTAGTAAAGCGATCGCCGAAGCGCCGATGACAGCAGCGGACCGGCACTGCGGCCGCATTAATGCTTTGGACATGCTGCTCCCCTTGAGAATGGATTCGCGGAGAAGAGATGTTAGCCATCGCGGGTGAAGGAATAATGACCGTGCGGTTGCGCGATCGTGACGTCTTCGAGTGCCGTCGCCAACGGTGCTGATTCGAGCAAAAAAGGCGATGTGCCAGCCGCCGTGATACAACCTTCTCCATCGACAGTGGCACTCACACGCAGTGCGTGTTGGGGGATTAAGTCGGGGGGGTATTTCGCCACTCTGCATGACCGCAGGTAGCCCGACTGCGGCCCGTCAGCTCTTAAACGTAGAGCTTCGACAAAGTTCGACGAAATATTCTGATATTGCATTCGCTGAAATCGCATCTGGGCTGCTGTCTGGCATGGAGATACCGAACAGGATATGGAGGCCAATACGTTCAGGCGCTGAATCCTAAGGCTGAATCCTAAGTATGGGTGCCACGGCAGTTCGCGGAGGATGCCAAGTGGATTCTTGAGCAAACGCCGATGACTGACCGTGAATTGACTGAACTTGCCCTGAAAAAGCCACCACCGGATGCCGCCGATCGGTTGCTTACTTGGTACTCTTGGTCGTATACCAGATTTGCGGAGCGCCCTTTACCCCGGATTTTTCCATCGCGGCCTTCAGCTCTGCTGAGGCGGCAAATGCCTTGGCCTTATCCAGGCTGTGAAAATCGTGAATCACCGTCACGTCATTCGGGTCATCTGTTGACTGATACACCGCCTTATAAACCACGCCCAGTTTCTTCTGGGTCGGTGCAAAGGTGTCGTAAGCCTTCCTCCAGGCACCATAGTCCGCAACCTCATGGCGCACGAACATTCTCACATCCCCAGCACGCGCCACGCCGGCGGCGCCAAACACCGCAATGCCCATCAAGCATGCAATCAACAGATTCCTGACTTTCATTTGTTATCCTCATCATTTGGTTGCCATCCGACGTGACGAAAGCTGCTTTTCCAGATTTCACCACTTCTAGATCATAGACGAACGGCTGATCCGCGTGCCACAGGACCCCTGCTGGAGGCCGAATCGAGCCGGATACGGACCTAGTACGTGAGCCAAGGATCGCCAACTAAGTTCAGGGAGGAAACGTAGGATGCTACTCTGGATTCGCCGCGGTCGCAGCTGGCGACAGTGCGTCCGGGAGCTATGGCACGGGAGGGCTACGTATGATGAAGCGAGTCGCAGCTGCCGTTCTTGCGATGACGTTCGGCG
>OBLU010000407.1_pt1 | contig 41134 bp, 43 predicted proteins | sample 1518681 | NCBI WGS metagenome assembly OBLU01 (sample SAMEA3539304, study PRJEB22396) | soil metagenome | biome: tundra; feature: field; material: soil | place: USA | collected 2010-05 | depth 0.15 m
CCTCCATCGCGCTCACCGACTCGCTCGCCGAGGGCCGCTCCAAGTTCCTCGCCGAAGTCGAGCGCCTCTCCGCCATCCTCAAAGCCGCCACCACCACTCCCGTCCTCTTCCTCGTCGACGAAATATTCAGCGGCACCAACTCGGAAGATCGCCGCGCCGCCGCCCGCTCCGTGCTCGAAAAACTCCTCGCCAACGCAGCCATCGGCGCACTCTCCACTCACGACCTCGCCCTCACCGACCTCGCAACGCCCGCCACGCACGGCCTCAACGTCCACATGGCCAGCCCCTCGCCAGAGGACCCACTCGCCTTCGACTACAAACTCAAGCCCGGCATCAACACCGCAAGCAGCGCCCGCGCCATCCTCCGCCTCATCGGCATCGACACCTGACCTGCCACTCCATCGGGTGCCCATGGCAGTCTCATCGCCATGAGTGGGGTCCCACCCCATCTCCGTTTGCTCCCGCCCCGTCCCACGCAGTACTCTCATCCCGATGCCACGCCTCCTCCTCTGCGCCCTGCTCGCACTCACTATCCCCGCCCGCGCGGCCGACGTCCGCGTCCGCGTCGATCCCTCCGCCCGCCCCGCCGCCCCCGGCAACGAGAACCTCACCACCTTCCCCACCATCCAGAACGCCCTTGACCATCACCCCTTCGCTACGCCCAACCCCGACGGCACACCCGGCCGCGTCTTCATCGAGATCGTCCCCGGCACTTACCACGAGCGCGTCATCGTTACGCAGAATCACAACAACATCACCCTCATCGGCCTCGGCAAAACCCCCGACGAAGTCATCATCACCAACTCGCTCAACGCAAAGCAAGCCGGCGGAACCTTCTTCACCGAAACCGTAGGAATCAACGCCCCCGGCTTCGAAGCCGACAACATCACCTTCGAAAACGCCGCCGGCAACACCGGCCAGGCCGTCGCCGTTGCCGACCGCGGCGACCGCTCCATCTTCAAGCACTGCCGCTTCCTCGGCCACCAGGACACCCTCTTCGCCGACTACGGCCGCCAGTACTACGTCGACTCCTACATCGAGGGCGGCGTCGACTACATCTTCGGCAACGCCGCCGCCGTCTTCGAGCGCGACGAACTCCACTCCAACGGCCCCGGCTTCGTCACCGCGCAATCCCGCACCGCGCCCGATCAGCCCACCGGCTACGTCATCCTCTCGAGCAAAGTCACCGCCGACCTCAGCGCGCCGCCAATCGACCCCAACACCCCCGGCGCCGCATCGACCACATCCGCCCGCCGCATGATCGGTCTCGGCCGCCCTTGGCGCGCTTACTCCCGCGTCATCTATATCAACACCGCGCTCCCCGCCGAGATGAACCCCGTCGGCTGGAACAACTGGGGCCAACCCGCCAACGAGTCCACCGCCTACTACGCCGAATCCAACTCCACCGGCCCCGGCGCCTCGCCCTCCACGCGCGTTCCCTGGTCCCACCAACTCACCCCCACCGAAGCGAAGCAGTACCTCCCGCAAACCTTCCTCGCCGGCCCCGCAAAAGGCCCGGACCACTGGGACCCCATCGCCGAAGCCGCCAAACTCCCTTAGCCACACGCCGCACTCCGCCAATCGCGCCGCCCCTTGCAACCCAGCCAGGCTCGTCATTCTGACGCAGTCAGAATCTCCGTATTTGTCTTTTTGTTCCCGCGCAATCGGCATCCAACCAAATAGCCGTTCCATCGGCCGCTGCGCAAATCGTTCCTTGAACGGAGTTCTCCATGCTTATCCTTCTAGTCATTCTCATCCTCGTCTTCGGCTTTGGCGGTTACCGCATGGGCCCCGGAATGGGCTACTACGGTGGCGGCGGCATCTCGCTCATCCTGCTCATCGTTCTCGTCGTCCTGCTCTTCCGCTGATTCCACCACACATCCGCCCGCTGCTCCATCGCGGGCGGTGCCGCATACCCAAATCTGACTCCCGCCATTCCATCGTCGCGAACGTCTAACATTGAACTCCATACTTTCCAGTCGCCCGGCGAGCCCAACCCAGCTCACGGCCGCACCTCCCAGGAAATGAGTTCGCGCACGATGACCCAGCAGATTGCCCTCCAGCCTGACCGCCGCCGCGCGCGCGCCCTCTCCGCCGCAGCGTGGATCGCCCTGACCCTGCCAATCTCCTTTGGACAAGCTCCGACTCCTCCCCCACTCCCAGCGCCGGCAGGCCCACCGCAAGTCGCCGATCCCTCCATCACCCCACCCACCTTCGACGTCGTCTCCGTCAAGCCCAACAAATCCGCCAGCGGCGGAACCCGCATCATGAACACGCCCGACGGCTACTCCACCACCAACATCCCCCTCAGCTTTATCATCTCCAACGCCTACGGCATCCGCGAAGACCTCATCTCCGGCCTGCCCGGCTGGGCCGACTCCGCCCACTACGACATCACCGCCAAGGTCGCCGCAGCCGATGTGCCAACCCTGCCCAAGCTCACCCGCGACCAGCGCAGCGGAATGCTCAAGCCGCTCCTCGCGGACCGCTTCAAACTCCAGGCCCACGTCGAAACCAAAACCCTCCCCGTTTACGAATTGGTCGTCGCCAAGGGCGGCCCCAAGCTCCACCAGGCCGTCCCCGGCGACACCTACACCAACGGCCCCAAGGTAAACGGCAATCCCCCCCGCGCCGGCATGATGATGATGATGCCCGGCAAAATCACGGGCATGGCCATCCCCCTCGACAACCTCATCAACATCCTCTCCCGCCAGCTCCAGCGCACCATCCTCGACAAGACCGGCCTCCACGGCAACTACGACATCACCCTCCAGTGGACACCCGACCAGGGCGAAGCCGCGTCCTTCCCCGGCGGCCCAGACGGAAGAACGCTGCCTGCCGACCCCTCCGCTCCCTCCATCTTCACTGCCCTCGAAGAACAACTCGGCCTCAAGCTCAACTCCACCAAAGGCCCCGTCCAAACCCTGGTCATCGACCACATCGACCCACCCACCGAAGACTGAGCATGACTAGCACGGGCACCCAGCACCTCGTTAACGCACAGGGGCTTAGAAATGCTCTTGCTGTCGTCTGGTCTCCTGTTCACCCTTTCACAGAGGCGTCATCTCGACCGAAGCGCAAAGCGCGTAGTGGAGAGACCCCCGCATTTCGTTTCAGCTTTTGCTTTTGCCGTTGCTGTTCACCGTGTGATAACCAGCCGCGCCGAAGGCTCGCCTTCTTCTGTCACTTCGCGATGCCATGCTGTCTTGATTGCATATGCTCTCAAGAGCATAATCGTGCGATGAGAGCTCTGGAAGAGGTAATGGCTTCGCTTCCCCCCGTCCGCCGCAAGCGGATCGAGAAGCGCGCCGCCCAGCTCATCGCCGAGGAATTGACCCTCCGCGAACTACGCAAAGCGCGAAAGATCACCCAGACCCAGTTGGCGAAGAAACTCGGCGTCAAGCAGGAGCAAATCTCCCGCATCGAAAAGCGCACCGACCTCCACATCTCCACGCTCCGCCGTTCCGTCGAGGCGCTTGGCGGGAGCCTCTCCCTGGTTGCAGAGTTTCCCGACGGTGCACCGGTTAAACTATCCGGCCTCAGCGACTTAGACCTGCAATTCACACCGTGAAGCCCTTGACACAAGGGCGTATACTTAAGATATGGGGCAAAGAACCGAAAAGAGGGGCGCGGACCTTCCTGCCGCAAGTTAGAAGCACTTCAACCCATTGATTCCGAATATTTTACGAGTAAAACATTTAGAATCAGTATTTTGGAGATGGTATATACCTTTGGTCCGGACCTAAGTTATTTGGATTGAAGATTTTAGGACTAAACAGGGGTGGGGGGGTAGGATGAAAACGACAAACGAAAGCGTGCCAACCCCAAAGCGTATCCTCCTCAGTTGGAGCGGAGGCAAAGACAGCGCCTGGGCGCTTCATCTCCTCCGCCAAAACCCCGAGTACGAGGTCGTCGCTCTCCTCACCACCCTCAACGAGAAGTTCCGCCGCGTCGCCATCCACGGCTTCCGCGAAGAGCTCCTCGATCGCCAGGCCGCCTCCATCGGCTTGCCACTCTGGAAGGTCGACCTGCCCTTCCCCTGCTCCAACGCCGACTACGAGTCGCGCATGGCCCAGGTCTGCGCCCGCGCCTCCGCCGAAGGCCTCTACGGCATCGCCTTCGGAGACCTCTTCCTCGAGGACATTCGCGCCTACCGCATCGACAAACTCGCCGGAACCGGCCTCGAACCCATCTTCCCCGTCTGGTGTCCGTCCCTCGGCGTCTCCACCGCCGAACTCGCCCGCCAGATGATCGCTGGCGGACTGCGCGCCCATCTCACCTGCATTGACCCGCGCCACCTCGATCGCTCCTTCGCCGGCCGCACCTTCGACGCCCAACTCCTCGCCGATCTGCCCCCCGAAGTCGATCCCTGTGGCGAGCGCGGCGAGTTCCACAGCTTCGCCTTCGCCGGCCCCATCTTCTCGCGTACCATTTCCGTACTCCCCGGCGAGACCGTGGAGCGCGACAATTTCATCTATGCCGATCTCCTCCCCCAGCCTGAACCCGAGCCCACCCAACCCGAAGCGTCGCGTCCCCAGGCTGCTTCTCCTGGCCTCGCTCTGCCTGTTCCCGGCAGCAACCTCCACCACCTCCGCCCAAATGCTGGCCCGCCCCGGACACGTCGGATCGGGCCTCAGCAATGAAGCCTGGTGGAAGCACGCCGTCCTCTACCAAATCCAGGAAACAGCGCCCAACGATCCCGCCGACTTCAAAGCAATCACAGCCAGACTCGACGCACTCAAATCGCTCGGAGTCGATGCGCTGCTTCTTCCCGCGCCCGATCTTCCCGCGCCCGGCACGAACGCCGCATTGCCCAACTTCGACGACCTCGACACTCTCCTCCGTCGAGCCAGCGCCCACGGCATTCGCGTCCTGCTCACCATCCACGCAGCGACCGCGACAACAGATATGTCCGGAGTCGCCCGCTTCTGGCTCACCCGCGGAGTCGCTGGACTCTACGTCGCTCCCGCTCCCGGAACCAGCCCGCAGGACGAGCAAGCCACCGTCGACAAGCTCCGCAAGCTCGCCGCTACCATCGCCGGCCAGCGCATCATCCTCTCCGGCCTCGACACCGCAAGCGCCGCCCAATCGCCGCGCAGCCGAGCCCCACGCACTGCCGACGTCGCCGCGCTGCAAATCGACTCTCGCGCCGATCGCCTCCCAGCCCTCGACGCCGCGAATCTGCGCCCGCTCCTCGCACAGACTCAACAAAACCTGCTGCTCGAACTGCACACCCCTTCACCCTCACTCGCCGAAGCAGTCGCAGCCGTCGCAATCCTCGCTCACCCCTCCGCACTCATCGACTTCAGCGCAAGCCTCACGCTCGAGCCAACCCCCGATCGCGTCGAGACGCCGGAACAGCCCACGCAACCCACAACTGCGACCCCACCGCAACCGCCACCGGGAACCTATCTTCCTTACGTTCCCTACGCTCCGCCGCCAAAACCCCGCCCAGTGGCCGCACCCAAGCCCCTGCCATTGGATCCGCTCACTTCGTGGTACCAGCAGCTACTCGCGCTCAGTCACGGCAACGTCGTGCTTCGCTCCGGCAGCAAGACGCTGCTCGACTTCGACGCGCAGAACACGCTGGTTTGGGTCGTTCGCCCCGCCTCGCCGTCCCTTCACACGCCGCCGGTTTTCGTGGCTGTGAATCTTTCGGCGGCACCGGTGCAGTTGTCGCTGGCGGCGGCGATCAAGTCGCTCAGCCTGCGCGGATTCTATCTGCGAACGTTGCTGCGGTCCGACCAGGGAATGGGAGCGCAGGACGTCAATGCGGTGAATCTGCCGGCTTACAGCGTTTACATCGGCGAACTGCGGCTCTAGCCAGCTTGCGCGAGAGCGGGTTTGAGCGGCGCAGCGATATTGCCCCGGCACCAGGGATTCACCAGGTCAGGTGGAGGAGCGAGGTGGCTTCGCGGGGCAGCGTGGTGGTGATAGTTATGGCGCCTGCGTTGACTTCCATCCAAGTGGGAGAAGTCAGGAGTTGGAGTTGGCCGGCGGATTGGAGCTGGGAGTACTGCTCCGGGGTGGGGTCCTGAGGCGATCCCATGGCGACCCAGACGGTGTAGGCGTTGGAGTGGGTGTCGTCGATGCGGTAGTGCTCGAGCAGGACCTTGTGGACGCCGGCGGGGATGCCCGAGATGGTGACCGTGACCGGAGCAGCGGGCACGGGGAGATCCTCGTCGTGGTAGTTCCACAGCATGACTGCGGCTTCGTGAGAGGATTTGGTGGCGAAGGCGTCGACGTCAGGCTGGGCGCGGACGCCGGATTTAGCGATGTCTTCGGCGGCGACCTCGGAAGAACTGGTGGCGGCGACCCGATCGCCGGAGAGGAGGCCGGCCATGCGGAAGACGTTGAGGACGGGCTGGTCGATGCCGTTGGTGGATAGGGTGCGGAAGCCCTCGAAGTATGGTTTGCCCTCAAACTCGAAGGCCCAGGTGACCATGCCGATGAGGTTGACCTTGTTTTCCGCGGCGAGGTCGGCGAGCGCCTTCATCGCGGCTGCGGTGTAGGTGGGATAGACCGGGCTGTTGCGGTAGGCGTTGTTCGGGTTCTGCTTGGCAGAGCAGGCGGCGCAGCCTTCGGGATCGGCTTCCGAGAGGATGACGGGCAGGTTGTGGAATTTGGCCGAGGCGGCCACCGTGCGGAAGCCGTTGGCGGCGGCGCTGATCTCGCTTTGCAGGCCCATGCGGATGTGAGCAACCTCACCGGGGCCGGGAGGGACGAGGCGCGGGCTGCCCTTGGGATGGAAGGAGATGAAGTCCAGCGGGATGGGGCCGCCGGTGGCAGCGTTCTTATCGTTGGCGCAGTGATTGAGAAAGTTAGTGAGGTAGGTGATGGAGCGCTGGCTGCCGGGTCCGGTGGAGCCGGGGCCGCCGACGCGAGCGTTGGGCAGGGCCTTGCGGACGCCTGCGACGGAGTAGTCGTAGAGCTTGAAGTACTCCTCCGGCGTGCCCTGCCAGTAGCCGATGTCGGGCTCGTTCCACACCTCGAAGTACCAGGTGGCCACCTGGTCGCGGCCGTAGCGCTGGACGAAGTGCTCGACGACGCGGCGGCAGAGTTCGCCCCACATGGCGTAGTCCTTGGGCGGACTCTGGAGAGAACCTTTGACGGTGTTGGGGTAGGGGTACTCGTACTCCATGGTGCCGGAGGCAAGGTCTTTGGGCATGAAGCCGAGTTCGACCATGGGACGGACGCCGGCGGCTTTGTATTCGTCGAAGATCTGGTCGAGAATTTTGAAGTCGTAGACCGGCTTGCCGGTGGCGTCGAGGGAGAACACGTTGGTGGAGGACCACTTGAGCTTGGGCTGGCCGTCGCCCGAGGTGAGCAGGTGGTGGGCGCGGATGTAGACGGGCGCGGCCGAGAGGTCGTGGAGCTCTGGCAGGAGCTGACTGCCATACTTCCCGTTGGTGAAGTTTATCTCGTCGTAGCCGAACCAGGAGCCGATGGGGTTATAGGCGCCTTTGGAGGCGGCGAGATCGACGTGGATAGCGACGGGGACCGAGGGCGCGGGGGTTTGGCCAGAGGCCGCGATTCCGGCGAAACACAGCAGGGCGATTACGAAGTTGCGCATGGAGAATGATCCTCTGGGGCTGCATCCGATTCTGGATGCTGAGTTGTGCGACCGGATCATCTTACAGGCTGGCGGGGGCGAGTTGCGTGGGCTCTATTGTGGGGGTGGCGTAGCGGGAGGTGGAGCGGGCTGTGGTGCGGTGGGGTTGAGTACGCTGCAGTCGGGCCCTTTGTAGACGGAGGTAGTGGTGGCGTTCCACTCGACTTTGATTTCGTCCTGGCCGGGGCGAATGGTTCCGCTGAAGTGGAGGTTGCCCTTGGCGTGTTCGCTGTCGGACCAGTTGACCCCGATCTTTCCATTGCCCGTGATGGCGCCGGAGCAGATCATGTCGGCAGTCATTCCGTCGGGCTTCTTGACGACGTTGACAAACTGACAGGAGCGCGAGAGGTTTTCGGGCACGATGGCGCCGTACTTATCGATCATCTCCTGGGTGAGGCAGGCCTGCCTGGTGCGGGGAGGATCGGTGGTGGCAGACGGTGAGACGGTGGTGGTGACGATCGTCATTTCGTACAGGCCGGGCTTTCTATCCTGAGCGCGGGCGGCGAGTACGGCGATGAAGAGGCAGCTGGAAAGAACGCAGAGTATGTTGGCGCGCATGGGTTCTCCGCTGAAATCGAACAGCTCGACAGCCCGGCTCGACCTAGCTTCAAGAGGAGGCGGTGAAAATGAAGCAATGCCCTGGGGGCGACAATGTGCGGAGGTCAGCGGGTGACTCGCAGACCCGGTATAGAGTCGCAAAGTGTTTTGCCGGCACAGGTCAGATTGGCTTCTTCGAGCCGTTTTGCCAGTGCTCAGGCGAGGATGATAGCAGGAATGGGGCCGGCAGTCAGCGGGATTTCTTACGGAGAAAGCTCAGTTCAGCGGGGATCTGTGCATTTCTTCATGATGGCGGCGTGCAGGCGCTCGCGGAGTTCCGTGGGGAACTCGTAGATTTCGTGCTCGCGATAGATGGCGATGGTCTGGCGGGTGGTGTCGAGGACGACCTCGCAGTGGTGGCACTCGCAGATGTGGGCCTGGACCTCGGCAAGGAGTGCGGGGTCGACTTTACCGTCGAAGTAGTCGGTGAGCTGGGAGAGGAAATCAGTGCAGGTCACGGCTTGGGCCCTCCGTTCTTCTGCTTGAAGTAGCGGCTGAGGCGTTCGCGCAGTTGCAGGCGTGCGCGCAGGAGTCTCGATTTGACGGCGGGGACGCTCAAGCCGAGTGCCTCTGCTGTTTCTTCCGTCGAAAGATTCTCGACGTCGCGAAGGGTGAAGACGGTGCGGAAGCCGGGAGGCAAGCCCTGGATGGTCTTGCGGAGAATGTCGCCGAGTTCGGACTGACCATAAAGCTGCTCCGGGTTGGGTCTCCACTCGGCGAAGTCGCGCGGGATGGAGCCATCTTCCGTCTGGACGTCTTCGTCCATGGAGACGGTCTTGCTGGTCTTACGCTTGCGCAGGCGCATAAGACTTTCGTTGACTGCGATGCGGACCAGCCAGGTGGAGAACTTGGAGTTGCCCTGGAACTGGTCTAACTTCTCGTATGCCTTGAGGAACGCATCCTGCGCGATGTCTTCCGCGTCCTCGCGGTTCTGGGTAATGTGCTGCGCGACCCGAAAAACCTGCCGTTCGTACTGGCGAACCAACTGCTCAAACGCCGCGGTGTCCCCCTTTTTGGCGCGCTCGACAAGGGCGACGTCGGGGTGGATCTCTTCCGTGACTGGAGATTGGATGGCTGGCATAGGCAAAAGTTGCATTTGTCGCGTCTAAACGTGCAGCGCTCGGCTGGCGGAGCGCTAAAGAAGGAAACCGGGTTACGGATCACCGCTCTCAGTGTAAATGGCTGCGGTGACTCGGGCAATGGGAGGTGGTGACGGGTAGTGGTTCAAACTTGACCACTACCTGGTGACGGGGAGCGGAAGTGGCCTGGGCCGGATGTACCTGGGGTGGTTCGCTCCGAAGGTGGGATGTGCGGGATTGCGGATGTGGCCTTAGAGTCGTAAGTGTGGGCTTGGCTGCCTGGAATGCGGGCGAGCGAGCCGATGCTGGAGTGTGAAGGAATGCGGGATAGAAGGACCTTGTTTGGAGTGGCCGTGCTGCTGAGTTGCCTCCTCTGGCCTGGAAACAGACTGGTGGCGATGGACAACTCCGCGACAAAGGCGAGCGCGGCCGCGGCAGATAAGACGACCACGACTTCGACCAAGAAGCTGGTGACGAAGAAAGCGGCAGCGACGACGACCAAAGTGCCGGCGAAGACGTCCAGCACCAGGAAGGCAGGGGCAGCGTCTGTCAGGAAGACGTCTGCGACGAAGGTGAAAGGCAGTACGCGGAGACATATTCCGTTCAAGCCGCCGACGGCGCGGAGCATCAAGTTGACGAGCGCGTTTCTGGCGTCGGCGCAGTTGCGGCCGATGGCGCAGCAGCTTGCGTCGACTCGGTCCGCGGCGGCGTACGCGGGGGTGCTGAGCTACGGGCAGAGCCATCCGGGCGAGGGCGCGGCGGCGGCGTACCTGGCGCTGGGACACGCTTACACGCTGGACCATCGCTACGCGGAGGCGGTGGTGGACTTCAGCCAGGCGAAGCGGGCAGGCGAGGCGCTGGACGACTATGCGGACTACCTGGGGGCCCAGGCGGCGATCCAGGCCGGGCGGCCCGGGGATGCGTATTCGCTGCTGGAGCACTTTGCGGAGCACTATCCGGACAGCATCTTCGTGCCCACCGCGCCGGTGCTGCTGGCGAATGCGCATTTGCAACAGCACGATGCCCAAGGCGCACTGCAAGTGCTGGAACCGCTGATGAGTACGCCGGAGGCCGAGCAGGCAGGGTTTCGGTACGCGCTGGGCAGGGCGTACCAACTGGAGGGAGACACTGCCCATGCGGCTCCGGTCTTCCGCAAGATCTACACGACGCAACCGCTGACCAACGAAGCAACGCAGGCGGCGGTGCAATTGCAGGCGATGGGCGCTCCGCTGAGCTCGGCCGAGCGCAAGATCCATGCGGATGTGCTGTTCAACGCGAAGCGGTATAGCGAGGCCGGCGCGGAGTACGACGCGATCCGGAAGAGCAATCCGCAACTGAGCACGGCGGATCGCGATGCGCTGGCGATCTACGCAGCGGTGTGCGACTTCAAACTGAAGCCGCTGAGCCGGCACGAGGTGGAGAAACTACCGGAGACCAGCGACGACAGCGCGGCGCTGAAGCTGTATATGCTGGCGGAACTCTCGCGCAACGAGGATGACCGGACCGGGCATGACGCTCTGATTGCGCAGATGGTGCAGCGATTCCCGACCAGCAGGTGGTTGGAGGAGGCGCTCTACTCGGGCGGCAACATGTACTTGCTGAAGCACGACGCGACGCAGGCGATTTATCACTACAGCACGCTGGTGAAGATGTTCCCGAGCAGTACCTATGCGCCGTCGTCGCACTGGCGTGCGGCGTGGTTGAACTATCGCACGCGCAATTATGTTGAGGCGGCTCGGCTAATGGACGAGCAGATCCAGCGCTACGCGGGAGGCAGCGAGATCCCGAATGCGCTGTACTGGCGCGGGCGGATCTACGAAGACGAGGAGCATAACTTCGGCCAGGCGGTGAACTACTACCGCAGGGCGGTGGATCTCTACACGGATTACTACTACGCGAACCTGGCAAAGCAGCGGCTGGCGGTGCTGGGCACGCAGGCTGCGACGCCGCCGGCTGCAGCGCTGAGTGCGGCGCAAAAGGCTCCGGCGCCGGAACTGACCGGCGAGTTGCCGGAGAACGATACGCATCTGATCAAGGCACGGCTGCTGGCGAACGCTGCGCTGAATGAGTACATCGCGCCGGAGATCCGCGCGAGCCCGGCCTCGGATGAGTGGGGCGCGCTGGCGCAGGGAGAGATTTACGTTTCCTACGGCGAGTACACGCGCGCCCTGCAGTCGATGAAGCACAGTGGGATCTCGTTCTTCATGCAGCCGATGAACCAGGTTCCGGCGATCTATTGGCATCTGTTGTTCCCGCAGCCGTACTGGACAGAGCTGGTGGCGGACTCGGGCAACGCCGGGCTGGACCCCTACCTGGTGGCCTCGCTGATCCGGCAGGAGTCAGAGTTCAACGCTGGCGCAGTGAGCCGGGCGAATGCGTACGGCCTGATGCAACTGCTGCCGTCGGTGGGGAAAGCGATGGCGAAGAAGCATGGGCTAAAGGGCTTCTCGGCGAAACAGCTCCTCGACCCCGCGGTGAACCTGGAGTTGGGAACGGCGAGCCTGAAACAGGTGCTGGATCGCTTTGGCGGACAGGTGGAGTATGCGCTGGCGGCCTACAACGCGGGAGATACGCCGGTCCGGCAATGGCTTGCGAGCAACGATTACAAGGATGTGCCGGAGTTTGTGGAATCGATTCCCTTCTCCGAGACGCGCGACTACGTTCAGGCAATCCTGCGCAACCGGGAGATGTATCGCGCACTGTACCCGGCGCGCTAGCCGTCGGAGTTATAGAATGACGCCGCGCGAGTTGAACCGAGTTGTGCCGGGAACGCGACTCTTCTTCGAGAGCATTCCTTTCAAGGAGTCCTCCCAGGTTGAGGTTTGAGGTCACCATCCCCTGAGAGATTTCTTTCTGCGGGTTGAAGGTGCTGCCGAAGGTGGTGAGGGCCGATTAGGGATGCACTACGTGAGTCCGCGAAGATCAAGGAACTATTCGAGGTCCTCGGCACGCGCGGTAGTAGCCGGGGGTGGAATCCTGAGCAGCACGTTAGAATGGCTTTAGTGCTGCGCGACTTCTGAGGTTTTCTGTGAATGACGCCGAACACGGCATGACGGGGTTTACCAGCGGACGCTCCAGGGGTGAGGAAACGCGGAGACGTTTGGCGCGTCCGGATTATGCCTAAATGGGTCATGAATCGCGACCCACAATAATCCTCATGGAACCTCATCGACAGCCAGGGGAGCAGAAGTAGGTCTGATACAAATAACTGAAAAGGAGGAGATTAGAGAGGAAGGAGCGACGAGCCCGGATGGTGAAATCGGCAGACACAGCGGACTTAAAATCCGCAGACCTTAACCGGTCGTGGGGGTTCAAGTCCCCCTCCGGGCACCAAATAAACCATTTATATTTGTTTAACTTACAGCAGATTATTCCGTTTGTGCCCAAAATGTGCCCAAATCGGCGGAGGCTCGCCATTGTGAGGCATGGTTAGGTGATTTTTGGGCGGCGATGTAATCAGACAGGATCCGAATTCGGAGGAGTCTCAGGGCTACATGGCTCCTCGTTGAGTAGTACGGCGACTGCGCTCAAATCGGGAACGCCAGGGCAGAGATCACATGTTGCTACGGCGTTTGTCGGTACCTAGCCGGCCGTCCTCATCCATCGGTTCTCCTCGACAGGAACTAACAGGCTGGAACTGTTGTTCAATGCGCAGTTCAATGATCCCCTGTCTTGAGCTATGAAGAGATGGGCACAGAGAAGTTCGATGTACAGCTCTGTACGACTGAAAATACTCCCACTAGGTCTAGACTCAATCCACTCGATTGCCGCTTCATACGGAGTCATTGTCAGCAACCTAAACAGCGAGCAATTGCGGTGTTTCAAAGATCCTCGGACTTTGGAAGTTGGAATCGATGGGGGCGCCTTTCCAGTTTGTGAGAGCTTTTCCTTTCAAGACGCGACTTCTATGAGGGATGAGAGCGATTCCGCCACCATGGCGAGACTTCTCCCTGCCGCATTTGAAAGGCCTCTTGGGATATCCCATCCCTCGGGACCAGAACCAGTCTGCGAATTGAGCCATACTTCCCACGAGCTACGCGGACATAATCGAGTACATCTCCGGGTGGCACTTCCTGCTTGAAGTAATACTGCGTTTTAGCCAAAACCCGCAGGCCTTGTAGGCTGCACATCAAGGTCGTGTCCACAATCTTTCCATTGATTTCTATCCACGCGTGGGGGGCGGCCCCTCGGTCCGAAACAACATGCCCTTCGAAATACCGAAGTGATTTGCTCCCGCTTGGCAATTCATGATCCGCCAGCATCAAGATTTGGCTATTCCTGAAGCAGAAATGATGCTCGATCTTGTGACCATATTTAGTGTCTGCCGCGTTGATTGCGTCGATCACAATCTTCCGTTCAACAGGATCAAGAGTTTCCATCGTTTCGATGTGAGCAGCTGGTGGCTGCTGGAATCGCGTTTCGCTCAACTTGACTCCTTGCCTGATGAAAGTGGCGTCTATCTATTCTAAAGGCGTTTGGGCTGTCGGCAGCCCAAACGGACATGCAAGACCCATTAGCGTCTTCTGATTGGTAATCCGGCATGACAGAATGACCGCCAGAGAGCTCCGTAACAATTTCGTTCCCGCTTCCTGCATTTATTGCTTTGTTGCCTGCTGCTCCTAATAGGCAGATGGCTGATCTCACCCAACAAGGGAAACCTTCCGAGACATTGTTTGTGCGCCTACGACCTATACTTGCCTTATGAGCGGGAGCGGCGGAGGGGGAGGCTATGACTACCAAGCGGACGCCATAGCCTATGTCGCAGCGCATGCGCTGGCGGAAGCGCCCCTGGGGTGGTTCGAAGACGTGGAAGATGTTGTTTCTGCCTGGGAAGCAGAAACGGGCGGTCCCGGAGATGACATCGCGGTCACGACGCTAGCGGGCCAACGGATCGAAATGCAGGTGAAACATCGCTTGCGAAGAGGGCCTGATTACAATGATACGTTTCAGAGACTCTTCCAGGGCCTCCGTATTCATCAAGAGTTGCGGGCTGTCCTTCTGATCGATCGGCATTCAAGCGAAGCAATCCGTAATGACCTTAAAACCGATATATCTCGGATCGGTCAAGGTAGGCTGGACGGCCTCAAACAGATCACCCTTGACCTGATCTCGCAACTGCAGATGGAGCCAGACCCAGCAATTTTTGCAAGATTGCGCATCGTGGTCGTCGACCTCGATCAAGGCTCAGACGGGATGGCCGCGGCACAATCTCTTCTGTCGCGGATCGTGCCGGAGCGACGTGCGAAGACGGCATACGAGCTCCTCGGGAAGCGAGGCCACACGCTCATCAAGATGCGGGGCAAGGATGACACCTTGCGGTCCGCGCGGTATCTCGATGGGAAGATCGGTCTAATTCCTTCCGCAGTGCTCTCCACGGTCTCTTTAGTTCGTTTTATTGCATTCGTTCAGGAGACGAATAGCCGCTTTTACTCTCCTGCTCTAAGAGTGCAGCTCGACATCGGAGTTGCTTGGTCGACAGTCTGTCCCCTCGAAAGCGACACGGACGCTGAATCGAACTCCACTGAATCTGCCGGTCTGGAGGATGAGCTCAAGCGATACCAGGAATGGTCAAGACTAGCGGGTCACAGAGCTAGACGTAAGGAAGTCGAGGCGGACCTTCTATTGGATTCCAGACAGCGTCTTGTGATCGTCGGCGGCCCCGGTTCCGGAAAAACAACGCTCAGTAGAAAACTTGCATACCTGGCCTCCAATCGACATCTCACCTTGCGAGTGAGGCTGCCGACCTTGACGGCTCTTCTCCGCAAAGGCGAAACCTTTGAGGCGGCGCTCATTGAAACTGCTCTTGACTCGTCAACTTTGAACAGAGATGACGGGAGGCGGATCGTAAATTCTGCCGAGGTCCTGATTGCGGATGGACTAGACGAGTGTGATCCAGATCGAGCAGACGTGGCTGCTGGTCTGATCCAATGGGGTATCAGTCATCCCGGAACGCACATCTGCGTTCTCACTCGAGCCGTCGGGCATAGTCCAGCCTTGCTGCCCAACTTTTTCCATGCGGAGCTTCAGCCCCTTCAAGACAGTGACATTCGGAAGATCGCGACGGAACTGATTTCCGCTGTCGAACAGAATGAATCTGTGCGTGGCCCTTTGATCGAGCAGTTTATCGAAGCGGTGAAAGCAACGGATTCGCGCAAGGCAGCAGCGATTGCGGCACGAAATCCGCTCCTGTTGAGCTTCCTTGTAAGGCTCTTTCTGGATCATCAGCCGTTGACCGGCAATCGTTCGGCCTTGTTCTCCCGCATTATCGAACTCATTCGCAAATCTTCGCCGACAGATCGGCGCTCAATTCAAGGGAAAACAGTGAGCTATGGAGAGGCATGGGAAATCGCGGAAATACTAGGGTGGATCACCATCGAGTCGCCGGGACGAACTGCTGAGGAGCTCTACCACGAGATAGCAAATCGGTCTGAGCACAATGCCATCGGACTGAAGGCAGCTGAGACTGGCGTCTCCTTCTGGGAAGACCGGGGATTGATCGAACGTGTCTCTGTCGGTTCTCGCGACACTGTCGTCTTTGTACATCTTTCACTCGGGGAATATTTAGCAGCTCGTTTCATTGCACGCTCGGGTCCCGATTTTGTGCGCTCTGAAACGACTCGATTGCGCCGGCGAGCCAAGTGGCGCGAAGCGCTGTTGCTGGCCGCTGGTCTGCCGGGGGGCGAGGAGGTCATCCGAACGCTCTTAAGCCTGGATGAGCCAGACAATCCTGAGTCAACAGAATCCGTCGTCGCGGCAGCGTGTCTTGCCGAGGCGGAAAAGGATTCGAAGTCGGCGCTTGAAGCGCATGCTGTGGCCGACCGGCTGAAATTGCGACTTGGTTCCGCTGTTCCCTTGGTCTCGCTGGAAGCTGGCCATGCGCTTCAAATGATTGCCGCTCTGGTGCCGGATCTCGTTGGACAAATCGCTGTCGAGTTGGGTAATCATGCACAGCCTTGGACTCGATTTTCGGCAGTTCTCCCGAGCCTCGCCCTAGATCAGACCCTCATTCCAATCGATTGGATCGTGTTTTGGCTGGAGAACTTTGCCGGTTACGTTCCCGAACGCCGACATCCTGCAAATGATGCGATCTCTAGCCATATACGCGCTTTGGAGAGCGCCGCATTACCGCCCGCTTTGAAGCGTGTAGCGTCCGTACTTCCCGAAGAGAAAGCACGGGCGATCGTTTTCGAATTCCTTAATAAAGCTCCAATCTCCCTCAACGCCTACAGCCACATCCGCGAGACCCTTACTGAAGATCCGGCGAAAAAGTGGGTCGAGGAAGCTTGGACTGCAATGATGGCCTCGAGTGCAATCAAAACCTCGTGGGAAGGGTTTTCGTTCGAGGCATTCCTTAACTTCCCGAACAGAATGCGTGATGCAGAAGATGTTCTCTTCAAGTGTGTGATGGAGGCCTGCGGAACGGCGGACGTCGAAACTGAGTCGGACCAACGTGCCGAATATCCCGAACTAGGCAAGTTGATCGGGTCGATGGGATTGTGGGAGATGGGACTCGGCGACGTCTTCGTTCTAACCCAGACCGCAACCGCGCCTTTGGTCGCAGTGATCTCCGGCATCATAGAAGTCCTGTCGATTGATAAGAGACTGCTCGGTGCAGAGGCTCGATTGATATTGAATGAGACCGACCAAGAGCGACGCCTGTTCAATGCCATCCGGCAAGATGAGCGTCAGTTTCCTTCAGAACGGCTGGCGAGCATTAAACTCGACCTTCCCCTGATCGCTAACGCGCTCGATTACCCTTCTGAACTAGGAGCCTGGAATGCCGCACGACTCCTGGAGGCCCGCACGTTCGACGAACCGGAACAAGAGATTATTCGCAGAGAGTTCTTGGCTGCGGGGCATCAGCTTCGTTACTTCGCCGTCATTGCTGAGCAAGTTTGGGGCGAGAGAGCGTTCTCCATCGTCCAAGAACGCCTGTCCGGGGATACTAGTCTCGTCCGAGGAGAGCTTTTCGCCCCACTGTTACGTCTAGCCAACACGGTCGAAGAGGAAGGCGAAGCGCTTTCCTATGTATTGGGAGAACTGAACGCTACCGACCCATCGCTCGCTGCTCTGGCGGGCAAAGCGCTCCGCAACGTCGAGCCAGAGCGAATTCGCGAGCACACTGAAGCAATCTTTCGCAGTCTGGCGCACTGGCGGGAATCCGGCTCATGGTGTTCGCGCTGCAAGCAGGTGGTGATGACGTATTCCTGTTCCCGCTGCAATATCGTGCCTCCGAACCCGAGAGAGGAATTGCTATTCCTCCTGGCAAAGACTGGCTCCGTGACGCTGTCAGAGCTTCTTGAGACCAGTGAAACGGCGGATTCTCCCGAGCGAAATGTCGCAGTGGCCCGTGCCGCATCCATGGCCTTCGAGGACGACCACTCACTGGAATCTGCGATCAACTTCGTTGAAGCCAAGGGCGCTGTGCAGGTCCTTGACGCTCTGCTTGGGGAGTTCCGGCAAGAAATGGACCGACTAGCCGAGTCTCTTGTGAGACTCCTGCGCGCTGCGTTTCCCGAGGTGCGAGCACGCGTCGTCCGTTCGCTAGCTCAGCGCTGGGTTCCGTTACCGGAAGGGCTGAAACTAGCAGAAAAAGCAATCAGCGACGCTGATCCTGCTGTACGTTCGGCAGCGGTGCAAACGCTAAGAGAACTCAACCGCGCTGAGCAATAGGCATGCGACTTCAACCGACGGTTCAACGCGCGAGACATAGAACGCACAACCCAGCATTAGATTGCGCCTTTGATCGCCCGTCCGCAAAGGGCTTTGAGGGTCTGATGACCGGCCGACCGCTCACACGCTGCTGCTGCCAAGAATGTATCAGGAACGACAAGCCGGCATGGCGACTGGAGTTTTGTGCCCTGCGGCTGAAGGCCAGGGGTCAGAGGACATTTTCTGAGCCTACGGCGTTTCTGGGGAATAATGCCCGAGCGTTTAGCCACAGGGCGTTATGGGGCATTAAGATCATGAGGATGACGGGAGCTTCCTGAGTAGGATGAGCACTAATCTGCCGATACTCCCATCGGAGAGAACGCACAGGTGCGGGCACCCCCGTTGCGACCCAAAGGAGCCGGCAAGTGTATCCTGAATACCTTACATTTAGGATGTCGGAACGCATGGGAACGACGACGATCGAGGCACGCTGTAACGCCCGCCCCACTCGGTTGGCGTTCATTCTCCCTAGACCCGACCGCGAGTTACTGCTGAATGTCATCAGCCGCGCCACTACTCTCTGGGGCGGCATTTTCAATCCAATCATCATTCTCGACGACGCCACACGCGTGGCTCGCGGCGTCCACTACGAAATGCTGCCGCCTCAACGCTATATCGAACGGCAAGACGACATCCTCCGCTCTTTCGACCCCGACATTCTGGTCAACTATTCAGATGACCCGTTGCCAGATGCTCTGAAGCACTTTCAACATCGCACATACCCGGCTGCCCGCCTCGACTGGAATCCGTGGGGCAGGCAGGAGATGTCGTACTTCGTGGATGTTTACCCCATTCTCGATGAATTATGGGACCGGGAGTTCAAAGGCAATCAGAGCCCACGAATAAAGTTACGTTTTCTTGAAAAGGCTGCATCCGAAGCTTCGCTCTTCCTCGCAGCGCGCTATGGCACCTACTCGAATGACGACACCTACGAGTTTCTGACGAAGAATTTTGCCGCCGAATCCTTTGCCTACGACGCCGAATTCAAGGCGGGGCTGAAGCTTGGTGCCTTCCACTCGCCATTAAGTCTTACCGGATTCCACTGCATCACACACCGTCAACATGTTCATTCTCACGCGTTCTTCCTGCTCCGTCCCGAAGATCCATTCGACGTGATGGAGTATTGGAACTTGAGGGCGGCGGGAGTCGCGCTGCTTCCGTTCACGCTGGAAGACTTCAGGGAATTCGAAAACCCTATCCGCGACTTCGGCGCCGCTTCTGCCTACCCGATCAACGATACTGTCACCAACATGCCGACGATCATCAAGGCTCCCAGCATCACTGATGAGGAGCACGAAGAGGTCACAAAATGGATCGGCTCTCAAGGGTTGGTCACGCAGCTTTCGCGAATGGGCTGGGTGCCGCATAGCCGACGCGATATGTACGGTGTCGGGAACGAACTAAATATCGATCCGATACGCGGTTTCGAAGGCAACGCAGTCAGTGTTCTAAATGACGGTCACGGCAAGTTGCAAGGTCCGAAGCCTAGTTTCTTGACCAGCCAACATCACCGCCAGCACTGGTCAATGGACATGTCGTTTTATGCGTTTGGGAACTCGACGGCGAGCTATAGGCTCCCGTGGTTAAACTCTGGGTGTGATGCGCTAGTCGGACACAGGATCGGGTCCCATTTCGAGATGGATGCGTCGCACGTTTCGCGCGAAGGACTCGTTTCGCAACACGACGGCGATGATGGCGACGTTCGTCTCAGCCCCATCACCGCAATTGACGTTGTGAGATCGTTCCTAACTGGCTCGGGCATTCAATATCTCCGGAGCAGTTCGCCAGGCCTCGCTTTGAGCAGGATCGTTGAAATGATGGGTAGCTTGCGGAACTGTGAGATCTTTCAAAACGTTGCAATCCGTGACCTGCTTGAAGAGTTAGCCACAGGGAAAAGCAGACTGGCCGGTGAAGTGCGTGGCGCTGTGAAGAAATCATTGCGGGATTACAAGTATTACGACCAAAAGCCAATGCCCGAACAGGTATCAGAAAAGGTAAACGACCTCCTCGGCCGTGCCATCGATGCCAAGGTCTTTCGAATAGGCTTACAGTTCCAGTGCTCTCGCTGCAAACGGCATCACTGGTATGCCATCACCGAATTTGCGGAGAACTTCAATTGCAAGTCATGCTTTGCGAGAGAAGAGACCCCTCGCTTGGACACGACCGATTGGTACTACGCCTCAGACGGCCTCTTCAGAAGTGCGAACAAACTCGACGGCAACATGACAGTCCTGCTCGCACTTAACTTTTTCGAGCAAATGCTTGACCACGATCTACGTTATGCACCTTCATTTGAATACAAGATTGGCGATAGTCAGAACGAAATGGATTTTGGGATCATCAGCACCGGGATGTTCCGCGAAGTCGAGACGATCTTCGGCGAGTCAAAGTCTGGTGCGTCCCTCAAGGCCGACGAACGCGCGAAGTTGAAAACGTTCGGAGAGAAGACCGGTTCGTATATGTGTTTCTGCACGCTATCGGAAGAGTTCAGCGACGAAGATAAGGACTACTTCCGTGAGCTTTATGAGGCCGATGTAAAGATCATTATGCTGACGAAACACCTCCTGGAGATGGATTACTTCGACCTGCTGAAATACAAGAATGACAAGCACCCTGGCCGGAGCAAGACGATTCCTGACTGGCTCATGAGGCTCACCATCATCAACAATCTCGGCGAGGACTTCGCAAAAAAGCATCATTTGTGGCTCTGATGTTGTGAGCGCACATTCATGCGCTTTCCTCACTAGCGAAGTCATCGCTTCGAATAGTAATGTGAAGCCGGCATCGCGGCTGGAATCTCATGCCCTGCCATCGTGTGACGACCCCCGAGGCTCTCTGACACTGGGGCGTTTATGGAGACTCACCTTGATGATTCGTGGGTAGAGCGAGGGTTGGGCGAGAGGGCTTGGCCGTGGAATCCGCACCGCGCGGGATTAGAGTTGTTTCTTGTAGTAGACCGTCATTTGTAGATCGCTGATGTGCGCTCCCTCCCATCCTTCTGCGTCCATGACTTCATGAGCTTCTGGGCCAAAATTCTCTGTTATGAAGGCTTTGAGTTGGTCACCGGCGATAGCTGCTAAATGCCCCATCTTGGCGATATTGCTGAGCTTCTGGCCAAAGAACATCTGGCCCTGTTCTTTCGCCTTGCGATAGTTTGGGTAGCCGCTACCGTCGATATGAGCGCCACCATCTTTATTGGCAAGACCCAAAACAATCTCTTTGTTGGTGATGCTGTTCGCGCCACTATCCCAACAGACCTGATTCCACCAGTCTCGTAGTGGAACTCTCTGGTTAGAAGGTGTCATCTTTTTCCGGTCATAACGTACTCGGTCTCCCATGACTACGACGTCCTGAGGCACACCGCGAGTCTGCGCAAAGTTGCCGGGTGTCAGCTCTACATCGGGAACCTGCATAACCAGGTTTGGGTCGAACGCGATGGATCGATCTTCAAAATCCGGCATCAATTGCCGCAGCAGCGCTTCGTGACCGTATACGAGTACACGGGTTGCTTGTGCGACTTCGATTGCCGCTGCATCAGCGGCTGTCGGATTCTTGTTATCCGCCCCGTAAAAGTTGTTCAGCGCAGTCGCCAGTCGATACTTCTGGGTCGCTAATAGGCTCCGTAACTCGGGTTGCGAAATGGCAGTCATTGAATTTCTCGAATATGAATTGACCGAGTGCTCCTGGCTCGAATCTGAGATTTGGGTCATGGATCAGCCTCAGGACTAAACTACATTCCAGTGAACCAGTGCATCTATTGCCGATCTGAACTGCCAGATTATGTGCCACGCGAACACATAATTCCGCAGAGTTTCGGCGTATTCAAACCTGATCTTACGCTGCGCTGTGTCTGCAGTGAATGCAATGGATACTTCGGCTCCAAGCTTGAATGGCCGATGTTGATCGAGAGTGTTGAGGGTGCGCTCCGTCTTCAGTATGGTCTCAAAGGGACAGTTGGTGGCATTGGCACCAAGGGCGTTATGCCGACGGTTGCCGAAGGAGAGGACTGGAAGGGCACGCGAACGGCCATTCGAACGGACAAGGATGGGAAGCAAGAGACGGAACTGCTGCCGCAGGTGGGAGCGAGACGCAATGCTTCCGAGCCTTTCCAGTGGTGCCTTGAGCGCGACCTAAGCGTTGAATTCGCGCAACGATTCCCGAAGGGGAGCGAGTTTCGGATCGTTGGTGGTCGAACCTTCCCCGATGTCGACCAGCTTGTCCAGAAGCTGATCGCAGTATGTCCGACCTTTCTCTACGGGGGAACAATGAATCCGCCATCCTACGATGATGGTCAGCTCATGCTCGAAGTTGAACATCAGATGAGCCGGGTCGTCGCGAGATGCCTTTGCAAGATCGCTTTCAACTATATGGCGCTGACATGCGGAGAGACGTTTGCGATTTCAAGGGAGTTTAACAATATGCGCGAGTTTATTCGCAACGACATTGGAGTTGAGATGGGCCGTGTATTCGTAAAGCAAAAGCCGATCATCGCTCAGGAGATAATCACTGGAGAGCGCGGAACCGACGGGCATGTGTTGACGGTAGAAGGACGGCCATGGGATCGGACACTTGAGGTACAGCTCGCGTTATTCAACAGCATTCCGTACAAGATTCCGATGACCGGGGAATACATCGGTCATTACTACGTCAGGGGGCATCACTTTAGTCTTGAGACGCAAGAAGTGTCTGAACTACAGGTGATGATTGCGGGGCCGGATTTCGATCCAAGCAAAATCACCTGGTAAGGCGTTTCAGGGCGTGCTAGCTTAGGTGAATGCTCCAGTCGCTTGGATGTAGTAGTCCCATGTTGACAGTTCCTCATCGAGGTCCGCATTAGTCCAGCCTTGCCCCTACTGAACTCGCTTCGACTGCTCTGTTATCGTGTAGTCAATCCCGACGTGAACCTTCTCCATCAAATCGTCGATGCGCGCCTGACGGGCAGGCGACCACTTTGCATAATGTTTCCGCACGATCTCTGGCGAGTTCCCGAGAACATCCGCGACATCTTCGAAGCTTGCCCCATTGCCGAGTAGCTCCGTGGCTAACGTGTGCCGGAAACGATGAGCGTGCGCGGACTTGACCATCGACGCTTTGAAGACCGTCGCCAAGCTCCTATCCGCTGTGTCCTTCATCGTCCGTTCCGATGAAATCCCGTTCCAAAACACGTGACGGCAATCAGCCGCGGCGCCACGCGGCAGAGGAACGCAGTCGAGCGCGTCCTTCAGTTCGCGCGGTATCGGAAGGAACACCGGCTTACCGCTCTTCTCAGTTCGTAAGAATATGCGCCATTTCCCACTCTCCTTGGAGAGTCGATCGCGCGCCAACATGGCAACATCTCCGATTCGAAGAGCAGTGTAGCGAAGGGTGAGGATCATCGCCCTGTCGCGCAGCCGCTCATACGGGCCCCGGCCGATCGTGTCGCAGGCTTTAATAATCTCCTTGACCTCCGACAACGTGAACGGTTCTACATCGTTCGGTTTGATGTTGCGCGGTGGCTTGATACGCTTCGCCACGTTCTCCGAGGACCACTTCCGGTCGAAGCAGAATCCACAGAATTGCCGAAGAAACTGAAGTTCCTTGGAGCTCGTGACGGGCTTCAGTGCCCGTCCAGCACGAAAGGCATCAAGATGGTCAGTCGTGAGCTCGGCCGTTGAATCGATCCCACGCTCCTCACAAAACGTTTCAAGATGATTGAGCGTGTTTCGGTATTTCCGCACAGTCGAGGATTTCAGGGCTTCGCTCTTGGAATGATCTATGAACGCCGCTGCCGCGTCTTTGACTGATTTGAATACGCGATCATCCGGCGATTCAAGCGCCACGGCCTTTTTGCGCGCCCGCGCCATATCCCGTGTCCCGAGCGACTGACGTAGGATCCGCTTTCCGTCCACGTAGCCGTCGGCCCAGAGTGGGCAAGTGCACTTGAGGACGTTACGTCCCCTAGTTCGGTACGGACAAGACACAGTATGTCGTCGCCAGATCGTCAGCATGCCACCGATTTTATCGCGAACGCTTGGCATAGACTCTCTTTGCCACGGATTCTGGTATGCGCAGCGTGACGTACTCCCGACGTCCCGATCGCATCGAAGAATTTCCGTATTTTAAGACGCCTGGTTCGTCGAGGAATAGCCGTCTGATTGTGCTTTCATGCAAGACCCACAAATCTGCCAATTGCTGCGGTGTGAAATGTTGCTCGAACGCAGTCTCTTCGGTGCGGATTGGTGTACGGTCACGCATCGTGCGAACCCTCACACATGGAAGGGTGCAGATGGCGATCGTCCGCTGTGTGAACTTGCGCCCACTTGACCAAGTCGATGTTGGAGATATTCGAGCTGCCATGGAGAGTCGACCGAGTACGAATCGTGCCGATCTTCCGAGTTGGCTTAGGCAGCACAATTGAGCTCCTGCTGAAATTGGGACGAACGGCGACATCCTCGACCGTGAGAAGCCGGGCCAGGTGCAGTGGCAGTTCAATCGTCTGTATCTGCGCCATAGGCCTCTCTCCTCCTCTCCCATTTCAAAAGTTCCGGTTCAGACTCTGGCCAAGACCCGGGTCGCCCAGATTTGCTCTGCCCTTCCAGTTCTGCGATTGCCGAAGTAGAAAAGCCGCTAAGCGTTTTCCTCCGCTCGTCGGCGACTGCCTCAAGCGTGTACTTAACGGATCCCCGCACTGCGGCCTGTCCGCTTCGCTAAATCCACCTTCCAGCAGACACGCGGCAGCGATTGTCGGGCAGTTTCCTATAGATCGTCGACGTTCGGTCCATCGCCAGCCTGGTCGGATGCACGTGGGAGATCTTTCACGTTCGTGAAGTGGCCAACGTTCAAAGCGTCATACTTTGTCTTTTGCTCCTCTTCGGTCTCGTACTTCCAAGGGGAGAACAGGTTGGCACCCACGAACCACCTCAGCCGGTGCTGCGGGCAATAGCACCAGTGGCCGGCGCCGATGTTCAGCCACTGGGGGCTGAGGTGGCAGACCGGACAGACACCCCAGTACTCCTCGTCCTCGTTGCACGGCGACCTGCCGCAGATCGCGCAATAAGCGGTATCCAGCGCATGACCGGCCGCGTTGGTCTGTTCCTGGCGTTCTTCAAATTCGCCAAAAGCCACATCGTGTGGGTTGGCCCTATGCTCGGTAGTCATTATTTTCTCTCCTCTCGATTACTTCTGGTTCCATTCGCATTGCAGCCACGCACAACTCTGCGGCCGACCTCAATTCATGTACTGGGGCTTGGTTACCGCTGGATGCATGGCGACATCGTCTAAAGCAACGTCAAAAATCGCCTCAGCTTCTTCAGCCAGCTGTGACCGCACCATGTCCGAGACCCCGTTCTCTGCTCTAATCGAAAGTTGCGATGAGTCAAGATCGGAACAAACAAGTGCGATGGGTCGGAAACCGGTGGCGAACAGAGCCTCCATGCGCTTCGTGACAGTAATGCGGCCAACGGTGACTACCTGCGCAGGACAGTACTCGAATACCGCGGACATCCTGGCATCAATTGGAACTAGCTCGTCATATCTTGATCCGTTACTCCCTACCCAGCCCATCACGCATCCAAGTACCAATGCTTCGCTTGCTTCGTTACTTCCCATATTCGATATCCCCTACATTCACAAATGCGAAGCGTACTTCCATGCCCTTTGGAGTCGTCGTCACCGACTCACGGAAGCTTGCCTCTGTGTGCCTAATACTCGATATTTGGAAACCTTCAGCGTTGACAATGGAGTTCTTTAGTCGATGCGATGTGTCGACCTCCGCATCTCGGACCCGACTAACTGCTTGTTAGTCGTCAAGTTACGTCGACTAGTGTATGGATGGATAGTTTTGGATGTTGCTTCCGTAGGTCGCCCTTTCGAGCACTCGCCAGCGCCACGTCTGCTAGTGGAGGCGCTCCGTCTGCGCCGAATCTATGGTAGGCGCGACACCGGCCTTGCAAGAGTTACACTACTTTGGCCTCGCGTAATACTCAAGAAACGCCCGCTTTGACACCCACGATCAATATTAATTTTGATCTTCACGGACTTTTTCGGGGCCTCGCTTAGCTATCTATCAACTGGGTTCGGCGCGCGTGACGCCTTACGACTAGGCCACTTTCGGGTGGCTGTATTGCACGAGCGGCGATCCGGAGGCAGGCATCGTTTCCGCCTGCACTGTTTGAGGCGGAAGCTACCTCCACTGATCCCCAGGCGGCGACGGCCGAGGTTGATTGGGTAACGCCCGGTCTTCTTCACTACAAAACGGCCAATGGATGGCTCTTCTGCGTGAAATGCGGTGATCCGGAGCCTCACTCACGGAAACGGATGCCGCGCCTCCACCCCGACCGTGGCATTAGACTGCGCCGATCTCGCCTCAGTTCGATGCCCTCTCAACACAACAGAACCGATGGGGCAACAAATCCGTCGTGATCGAACTTGGCATGCCGGCAAGGCACGAGCGCACGCGACCCAGTCCCCACGACTACGGTCACTTACGCCAAGCGCGGAGCAAAACAAGCCATTCACAACAATCTCCAGAAAGCTTCCATGCATTTACATGCCAGCACCCTGCATGCGTGTAATGCATCCAGATCCACAATCCATGACAACTCTAGGGGACAATCGAGGGCTAACAACGAATTCGTCTTTGTGCCTCGCCATTTTTGAGTATTAGCTACCAGGAGGACTCCCCGTGGCAAATACTTCAGAAACAAGTACAACTACAGCATCTAGGGCTACACCTGACCCGTCCGCGACCTTGAACAACTCACCGCTCTCAACTTGCGCCAACCTGAGCACTCCCTCAGCGATACAGTTTCAATGTGACTCGGATCGTTCTAAGACATAACAGTCGGTATTCGGTAACAGCGACATCTCCGCCACGTTCTCCGGGCCCTGTATCCGCATGTGAACCGAAGCCCTATCTGAAGCAACATCATCTTCAGTCCCGGCACCCGTAGGCATGAATGCGGAAATTATGAGTAGTGGTCAAAAAAAATATACTATAGCTTGCGGCGACCTTGGTAGGTCGGGGTAGATATAAGTCCCTGATTACTCATACGAGTGCTCCGAGTATACGGAACCATACATTGATTCATCGTGCTTTTGGGAAAGTTTATGTTTCATGCAAGGCGTCCATTGTGTAACTCCTCCGCGTATATTACGTAAAGAAGGAGACCACAACGATGCATAATAAAATCTGTTCGGAGTATCTCGGCGACATCGACGCCGACTTATTGCTTCAGAACCTAACGAACACTAACAACCACTTCAACACGATCGACGAGCTACAGTCTTGGCTTGCGGAGTTGGCAAAGCACGGTACGGTTCTGACCGTCATGGCAGATTATGAGTTCGAGTGGCGGGGAGACCCCAAGACGACCGAGCCCACCTCTAAGCGCTTCGTTCGCCTGACAGTAGATCCTGACATCCATGTTCAGGAGCATCGCTCATGATGCCGACGATGGCGAACCGCAAGTGGACAAAGTAGCCCGCCTCCACACTTACCCATCAACTACAGCGGCACCTAGACCGCTAACCCGAAGTCTCCTGTGGAGGAACGGGAGTACGACGACTACAGGAGAACACTATGGCTACATTGATAGAGATGAAGAACGACGTTTTGAAACAGCCGGAAAACATCGCGGCGGTACTGGAACGCGTCGCTTGTGACTATCGCAAAGAAGTGGATGATGCCACCGAGAAGTTCAACAAACACCTTCAGAACAATCTAACCGAACTGGTTCAGGAGTTCGGCCACAAGGCCGTCAAAGCGGCCGTGGATGCGATTGAAGATGATGACCTGAGAATCGACCTTGGGCCGGATACTTCCCTTTGCGATGCTTTGGATTACGTCCTCGAATCGATGCCCGACGAGGCGTTACAAGACTCGTAACCGCCGGCCGGTGCTGGCAGGAAGACAGGCGTCATTCAATTAAAGATAGGTGGCCGGTGTCTTTTCGATCCGCGGGAGCAAAGACCACACGGAAAGCGGGCAATTACCTTCGCGCGAATATGAGAGGAAGTATGGATGGATTTGTAACTTTTGGATTGTTTATGGGACTGGAGGTTGAGAGCAAGCATGACCAGGGCGTCGGCGATGACTGCGAGAACGTTCTTCTCATTTTCTGCCCGACCGGTGAGTCAGAGGCGGGAAAGGTCGATGTCACGCCGCGAATGATGGAGCTGGCGAGCATGGGCTTCCGACACGTCGCAATTACACGCTGGGACCCGCGAGACACGAGCTATTACGTGATCTGCGCCAGAGGGGAGACCCTCTCTGAAGCCTTTACGGACGCCATATTAGAGGATGCGGCGCACATCGTTTCTGAAGCAATGAATGGTTTCGATCATTATTCGTATAGCAGTAATAACAACAATTGAAGGCCAAGGAGTCTTCAGTTATATGAGCTACGACCGGATAAGAATACGCACATGTCAGTATCCGACAGGATGGCTTGAACGGCGACAAGCGGCAACGATGGACCTCAATGAGCAATTTGAGCTCACGTTTATCCGGCTCTACGCTCAGGGACACTTCGTAGTGCTCGTGGCGGGCAAGAACTATTGCTTCGACGAGCTTTTCCTATTCGAGACAGCCGCCGAAGCCACGGATTGCTACGACTCTGGCTTCGTGATGTGGGAGTCCTACATCGGAGATGACGAGGGCTGTGGTTTCCAGGAGGTGTCGCTCTATAGGGGCGGGCACATGGTCGCGACAAAGTCATGTGCGCCCACGAAGCGCAATGAGGTGCAGCATGAGTAGTCGGGTAGATATGCGATTGGTTGACCAAAAGGAAAACGACATGCGCGAGGAAATAGACGACGTAACCGAAGTTAATTTTGAGAGGGCGAAAGGCGATGTGCCAGACGAGCAGGACAACATTTACACCAAGGATCAGATCGTGGCCCTCCTGACGATTGGTGCGCCGTCGTGGATGTCGGACGAGACCTATTCATTTCTCGCCGGTATGACCGACCTCTACAGTTACAAGGATTCAATCCTCGTGGCGGCGGAGTGTATCGAGGAAGTACGCTTTGAGCTTTTCAGCGGCGGGGGTGGATGTCGCGTCAAGTACCCCTCCATTTATCACACCCGGACCAGGTTCGGCGCATGGGATGACCGCTACGTCGCGTACTTAGTCTGGCGCAAGAAGGACTGGCGGATCGCCAGGGAACTCGTGGCAAAGATGTGGAATATGCGGGACGAGAGGGCAATACACGATTACTACGATTGCCCGCGGTTCGGATGGGACCCCGATGAACAGTGGGAAAAGGCCGCCGAGTTTGTGGAACACCAGCCGATTGGGGGAGGAGCGGAACCGGGTAGGCAGGATGTGGCCGGCCGTGAATTCCACCATCGGAACGATGAGGACTGGGCCGAATTTACCTCGCGCTGCAAAGCTCATCCGAAGTGGACCCTCGATATGATTGCCCGCGTCTTTGGTGTGACTAAGGATTATTCGATGCGACTTGTTGGAATGTATCTGATGAACACACTTCCGGACCTCGCGGAGCAGTTCCCTGAATGCGCGCCCGAGGAGTTGGTCGTGATGACTGGCGCCTTCGCCGAGGAATACATGGGGCTCCTTGATGGCGATTGGGTGACTACCGTCGTCGAGCACTGGGGAAGTATCTGGCGTTATTTTGGACTGGATGCCCACCCTGCCATCGCCAAGCTGAGGAATCGGCGTGGCCCTTCCAATGCCGGCGAGCAAGAGGCTAGTGAGACGGCCGCAGCCGGCCGCGGCAAGACGGAGGCCAGCAATGATGCTATTTGAATGGAAAATTACCGATCTCGGCAATGGCGAATTTGGCCACGTTTGGATTTCGCGGGATGAAGAATACAGCCGGTCTTACCGCATCTTTGTAGATCCAACCAATGTGTATGGGCACTTTGACTATTGGGCGAAGGTCGAAGATCGGTACAACACACTAGGAAATTGCGAGCTGCCATCCGAGTGGTTTGGGTACAAACGCATCCTTGCGTTTTGGCAGTCAATCGGCGCCCCGATTGCCGACCGCGAAGCTCCTGGCTACACGGCCGCGTGGTTCCCATGGTTGCGGGTGGGATTTACCGTCCACGAAGCCGCCTCGTTTGGCGACTGCTCAGTAGGTGAGCATCGCTGGCACGTTGACATCATGATCGACGGCATCCCTGCATCCGAGCTGGTAGCGCAAGAGGACGCAAAGTTTGAAAAGGCCGCTGAGGCTGCTATGGAACTGGAGAGTGAGTAATGGCACTCCACGTATCCGCACGCCATAACATATGCCCGACCACAGGGGCGGGAATCACTCCTGCTACCGGCACAGAACCGATCACCTCCGGCAAGACGTTCGTAGCTGGCATTGGCCTCGTACACGTACCAGCTATGGAGGCCAACAATGCCTAGACGAGTGATTGATGGAGATTCCCTATGGGTGTCCGAGAAGCTGTCTGAAGTAGAGGAGGAGCATAGGGCTGAGTACGCTTGGATACTTCCGATGAGCCAAGGCAACGGCTGCTTCGAGTGCTCCCCGATGCTGGTGTGGCGTACATGCTACGCTGCCCTGCGTCCGTCATGGTCTGTGGACAAGGTGAAGGCCATGCTCACCGACTTCGAACGGGTCAAGATGTTGTTCCAGTTCAAGCGGAATGCCAAGACATATGGGTTCTTTCCGGGGATACAGAAGGACGGACGCTTACCCAAGCCATCGGACCGGCTCAAGTCGGCCAAGGAGTGGCAGAAGGGTATGGTTCCACGGACAGAGCTCATGGAGTTTCTCGGGGCTACCGCGGAATGGATGGAGCAGGAATACGGAGGGCGCGATGTACTCGCGACTTGCTCGCCGAAACCTCGCCCTCATGATGATGCAGATGGAGATGTAGCGGATGATGTCAATGTAGCGGATGATGCAAATGTAAAGGAAGATGAATATGTAAAGGCATTGGCATCGGCATCGGATAATGTCGGCTCTGCCGCAACATCCGCCAGCAAGATGTCTACGTCTATATCTTCTTCATCTCCTTCGGAGAAAGACGGCAGTAACAAAACAAACAACAGCAAAGACAAGCCCATTGGTTCCGTTCCGTCCCCCGATAAGCTCTCACCGGCAACGCTATCCATGAGGGCTAGGAAGTTTGCCGGTCAGATGTATGACTTGTCGTTTAGCAACCCGCATGTGGATAGGGATAGGGTTCCGTCCAAGTGGGAGACTCTCTGGATGGATGACTTCAAGGCCATGCTCGAATACTATTCGCCGGAGGATGTGAAGGACATACTCGTATGGACTCAGCTTCCCGACCAGCAGCAGTATAACGTCCGTACCGAGTCGATTCGGAAGAACGCCAAGATGTACTTAGAGAACGCTCACCGCTTGAAGAAGGACGCCAAGAAGTGGCAGAGCGCTTCGAATAACTTCTTGTCCAAGCTGATGGGCGGCAGGGCAGACCGTGAGAAGTACGAGAAGGGGGACGACGATGACTGACCATTTCGCGAGCATTACTAGCGAGAGGTGTACGTGCAAAGACGATAGCGCTTTTGGGACACCCCAGAAATGAACCAGGCACTCAAGCAAGCGCTCTGGCCGCTAGTCGCCGTCAGGGTTTTAGCGCGCGAGTTGACTATGCACTTCATAGGTAGTCTGCATGGCCTTGAGGGTTCAGTGATGAAGGCTGTCAACGACATCTCGTATTGAGGGGTAACGTTACGTTACGCAACAAGGTTGTACCAACAAGGAGAACAAATGGCAGTGCAAGAGAAAGTAGTCCGGTCGTATCCCGACAGCCCCCACCCTGAGCTACAGGTGAAAGTCTGGAGTGCAGTCCGCGACTACCCCTATACCCCATACGCCTTCCTCGACATCAACGGCTTGTGCCGCAACCTGCTGGAGACACTCGACCCAGCATCGCCCACCGAGATATTCGCGTGCCTGCGCTACATGGCCGAGCATGATGACCTGTTTCCAGACCACCGCGTTGACGACTAGCGCGTGGCTCCGGCCGCGAGGAAAACGTCCTCGCATGACGAATACCTAGGATCACCTTCCTTCCCCGAGTTTGTGTATGTTACCGATCAACCGGGCATCGCCGGGGATCATATCGTACGCTCTCCGAGCGCCGGTACGTTGGCGCCCCAGTGACCATCCTTCACATCGACGCCAAAGGCCTGGACGTCTCGCTTACCCGGATGAGGATTGGCTCAAGGCGGATTGGGACTCTGGCCTGCCTGACTACTCTCCCCGAAAGCAACTGTCGTACATGAAGTTCCACCGGGATCTCTGGCAAGAGTCGCTGGCTGAAGGCCGGACGCTTGCGTATCGGGGAATCATCAAGCCTGACTTACTGTCGATTGCAAATGTCCCGGGACTGGAGGGCATTATCGACGAGAAAAGGATGGAATGGCAGTGGCGGATCGCTCACACGGAGCTGGTCAGGAAGGAGATGGAAAAGGACAGGCTCGTCGCCCGCGACGCTCCAACTTGGGCCTCGTCACTGGAAGTTCGATAGACAGATCCTAAGTTGCGGAAATCGATGTTTCCCAGCTTTAGGCCGATGTCGATTTTTCGACCTCGTTCACAGCTCGAACCCGCGACCTCTGCCGTGACAGGGCACTGGAAAGCTGTAACTAAGAGAAAATAAGCGTAACGGATGGCTCCTTTTGGCGCTTATGGGAACGAACAGAAACCGTTACTGTGTCCTTAATGTGCCCGCGACTTCTGCCCTTATGACCTCTGCCTTACGCCGTGATTTTCGCTTCTCGGGCTGTGCGATCGCTTGGCAGCTGCATTAGGAAATACCTGTCTTTACGCAGGAAAGGCTATGACCGCAGGGGCTCTTTTGCATCAGTCGCCGGCTCAAGCAGTACAGAGCGTTTCTTGAAGAGAGAGTGCTGAGCATGGCAGTCTTCCCTGAGTTGAGGACAATAGTCATGCTTCATGAGCAAGTTCATAAAGCTCTCGGGCGACCGAGTAGCCTCATCCAGCAAGTTTCGCTTCATCAGAGTCAAGAAGAGTGCGATCGACCGAGCCTGACAATTGATGGACTTTTGGGGATTGAACTCGATGTCTGTAAAGCCTGCGTACGTTTGAAGACGTGACAGCCATTCACGGTGCTCGTAGATGGCCCCAATGTAAAGCCAGTCGTAAAAGAAAGTCTTTGGCTCAAGAGAAAAGGTGTGTCCTTGAAATCTGAACGCTACAAGTTTCCCCGATTCTCTTAGACGATTGTCCCTCTTAGCTTCCCGAACATCCTTCAGATAAAGATCAGTGAAAGGACCGCCCGATTCAAAAACCTTGGAACCTTGAAATACACATTCCAACGGAAGAGGGCCAAATTCCTCGGTTTTTACTTTCAGGTGAAATGCACTCAGGTGACGACCAGCGGTTCGCTCCGATTTCGTGGATATCTCCAACAGAGGGCCAAAACCCGCGGCTTTTGCAGAAGCATGAAGTTCACGGATGTTCTTCTCTTTTTGAACGACGGCAAACCCTGAATGCCATTGCAGGGGCAAGAAGACTTCCTCTACAAGATGCACCGCGCTCGCAGCCGGGATGAATATTGGGCGCTCAGCCATTTGGAAAATACTCTGAAAAGAATTTAAACGGAATGCCGTCCGGAACCAAGATTTCGCATCGCTCGGCGGCCTGACGGCGAGCGTACACAGCGGGGTCTGACCAATCAGTTCGTGTGTAGAGCACTTCAAAATCGATCATTTTCGCGGCATCCAAAATTGGCACCGGCTCCATCCCAGCTCGATTGGCTACTCCTGGAGTAAACAGTACCCCTTTCCGCGTCAAAACCGCTGGATCGACATACAGCCACGCGGTACGTTGAATACGGCCATCTTGCCTAGCCAGGTATTCTAACGGGTGATTTGTGTTGAAACAAAGATGAACATACCTATCCATACCAAATCTGCGGTCACTCTCCAAACTTAGCTCGTTGCCCCCTGGATGAAAGGTATCGATTCCTAGCTTCTTCAATTTGGCAGTGGAATGTAGGCCGCCCGTATCTCTGATTGACGCCAGGTTCCGTCGATCTGTGAAGTGGTACAAGTAGCGAATTCGATCAAAAGGCGGAGGAGCCGGCACACTCCAATTCTAAGACACCGTCTCTTGTGAGGCCGCTCGGCGCGTCCCCTGGATCCTAAACGCAAGCTGTAATTAGAGTTACGCATTGTTCAGCGCCTTCGTCCAATGTTCTTAACCTGGCTCCCTCCTCTTGAATCTCCCATAATTGCAGCTGTCTCCCATACCCCGCTTCAGAGACAAAGCGCTTTCCTCTCCCGAAATTTGAATTGACAGAACCTATTTTCATTACATACACTGAATGAAATGGAAAAAAGGTTGAAGCTGAGTCAATACGGCTCCCAACTGTGGACCAAAGAGAGAGCGCGACAGATTCGAAGCCGCGTCGGGACGATTCTTACGACTTTAGAAACCGGCGATGTGCTGGTGGTTGACGCAGACGCAGTAGAGGCATTCGACTTTTCGTTTGCCACAGAGTTGTTTGGAAAAACTCTAATGACCCTTACCGTGGAGTCTCCGGGCAGGTTCCTGATCGTTGAGAACCTAAACGAATGCACGGAGGAGAATCTCAACCAAGCACTTGAAAGCCTCAGTGTCGCGATGATCGAGAGACGAGGAGCGAAGGTGAACCTGTTAGGCAAAGTTCACCCTGCAGATCGGGAAACATTCGCGGCGATCGTGAAGGGCGGAGAAGCAGTCACGGCTGGCGCGCTGAGCAGGGATCTAGAGGTAAATCTGACAGCCATGAATGAACGGCTGTCGAAATTGACAAGTATGGGGATCGTGCGTCGGGAAAAGGGTTCGTCAGCGACGGGCAGAGAACAGTACGTCTATCGCGTTCTGAGTTGATTTTCTTAGGGCAAAACCGTATCCGAAAGCACGCGTTACGGAGGAAAACATGTGGACGCTCGATAGCATTGAACTCAATGGCGGCTTCCTGCCTGGTTTGAAGTTGACTTTACCTCACGGATTGATCTGCATCATTGGACCGAGAGGTAGCGGCAAGTCGACGCTCGCCGAGGCGTTACGCTTCGCAATCAAAGGTACAGTCGGCGCATCCAAGCCCCGACTCGATTTGCTTCAGGCAAACGTCGGCGCTAGTGGCTTGGTGACCCTGGTGGCAAGAACGGACGCTGCTGGCACCTACACGATTCGGCGCGGCTACAAGCAGTCAGCGGTACTGCTGTCAGCCGATGGACGAGCGGTTCCAAACGTCGACCTTGACCGGGGCACATTCCTACCCCTCGATGCCTACAACGGCCCCGAGATCGAAGCCATCGCCGACGAAACGCTAGGAGAAAGGCGCCGCGCACTTCTCGACGATCTCCGCGGCGAACAGCTTTCAACTATCCATCTTTCCCTAGGAGAGCACCGAAGGGCTCTCGAAGCCAACGCGGATCGTATCCGGGCAACGCGCCGATCAATTGATGACCTATCCGAGAGAATCGAAGAAATCGGGGACGCCAGAGCACGGCTGGCATCAGTCGGCCCTCTGCCCGAAAACGCGGCATCGACGGAATACACTGCCGCAACCCGACAGCAACAGTGCAACGCTCGTGAGCGGAAACGGATGGAAGATGCTCTGGCCGCGCTATCTTCGCTTGCGCGCGATGCGGAAGCCATCAAACAGCGAGCCTCGGATCCAAAGCAGTTCACCATTGTCGAAGAGACATCTGCCAACTCGGCCCTTCTGCTCGAAAAACAGGCCGCGCTCCGCCAGACGCTTAATTTGGCTCTTGCGCAATTCAACTCCGTGATCCCCGGCATCGAGAGCGCGAAGGCACTTATCGAACAAACAAAAACTGCCCTCGCAACGATTCATGCCCGTCAAGCCGCTGACCTTGCCCAATTGCAGCAAGTTCATAGGGAAGCTGATGAGCGGTACCGAGTCCGTCTGGACTTAGAGCAAAACGTCCAAAGGCTTCAAGAGATCGAGAAAGAGCACTCGCTCAAGAAAAATGAATTGGTCCAACTGCTGTCGGATCGTAAGACTTTGAAGGCCAAGTTTCTGCTGGAGCGGGAGCAGGTATCCGAGTTGCGCGATGAAGTGGCCTCAGAACTACAACTAGAGACCGGTCGGAAGGTCCGGATTCGTGTGCTACGGAACGCCGACAACTTGGCGTATCGCACCCTGCTCACAGAGGGACTGAAAGGTGCTCGGGTCAGGAACCATGAAGAGATACTGGACTCACTCCTGCAGCTTCGACCAGAGCAACTGGCTCAATTCATACAAATGGATGACCAGGTTGCCTTCGATGAGGCATGCGGCTTTGGAATTGAGCGGACGCGAAAAATATTAGACGCATTTCGAGAAAACGTCGATCCACTTGAGCTTGAGGTCGTCGACATTGAAGACCAGGTGCGTATCGAGTTGAACGTGGCCACGATCAACGAACCTATCTTCAAAGACGCCGCCGAGCTATCGCGCGGACAGAAGTGCACGGCTCTGCTCCCGTTATTACTTGCAAGGACCGACAACCCGTTGATCATTGACCAGCCGGAAGACAACCTTGACAATCACTTCATATACGAGACGGTCGTAAACTCGATTCAGCGGCTCAAAGGAAAACGTCAGATGATTTTCATTACACATAACGCCAACATCCCCGTTCTTGCGAACGCGGATTTGGTCATTGTCATGAACTCGGACGGCAAGATCGGTTACGTCGAGAAGTCTGGATCTGTTGATGAGTGCCGCAATGAGATTGTCGATCTTCTTGAAGGGGGCCGAGAGGCGTTCGAATTGCGCCGTGAACGATATGCCCGCACCTGAGCCGCTGTACGAGCGGCTTCGGAGGCTCGCGGTCGAGGACCCTCGGGAGGCGAGAATCGCCTTCCTTGCCGAGTTCGAGGCTAAGTCACCGGAGCTGACTGACCTCTTCGCCCGACTGCGAAAGCCCAACGAGGGGCGGTTACGGCAGGTCATTGCCAACTCGGTGCGGGCGCATCCGGAAAAAACAAGAATTGTCTCTGAACTGCTGCAATGGGGCCAAACCGAAACGGACGAGTTCACCCGCCGGGCAATCGGAGGCGCCCTTGCCGACGTGGACCCGACGGCACTGCGCGAAGACAAGACCGTGCAGAAGGTTGCCGCCTCAAGCGAACTGGTTGTCGTATATCGCTATGTCGCCGATCGGCTTCGCCATCGCCTGCGCAACACGATGCTTGCCGCGCAGGCCCAAGCCAGCCGGCTGAATCGTCTGATGGCAACCGGTCAAGGCAGCGATGTGCAGGCAGTCCTTGCCAAATTGAATGATGCCATGATCTCCATGGGCCGGGATCTTGAGGCAACGGATGTTGATCCGGAGTACTTTCGCGTGCGCCCCATAGCCTTGCCGGACTGGCTTCGGCAACTGAACGCCCGATACGCCGTGCAATACAGCCCAGTCAAACTCAACATGATCCATGCAGATCACACATGGATTAGGGTGCTGGCGAATGACTATCTGCTGGACACAATCTTCTGGAATCTCTGGTTAAACGCCCAGCAATCGGTTGGGGAGAACTGCGAAATCACGATCAGTTTTAGGAGGCAACAGCGCGAGCTCGAGATCTTGATCTCGGACAACGGCGAGGGCTTTCCCCCGGAACTGAAGGAGATTGTATTTCAACAAGTCTACTCAACTAAGAACAGCAGCGGCCGTGGGAGGGGACTAATGGAAATTCAGGATGCCGTAGAGCGCCTCGATGGCCGGGTTGAGTTATACGAGGCAAATCCCTCTAATTTTCGGATCCGGATCGCGGTTCCACTGGAGACGAAATGAGCTACCCACTTGCGATTCAAGCGCTCGTGATCGAAGATGAGGAAGGTCCGAAAGAGGCCTATAAAGGCATCTTCGAGACCATTTCAGAAGAGGTTACTGGCCTCCCATTCTCGCCTGTTCTTCCTTCCTTCGCTTTTTCCTATGATGAAGCCGTAGCCTGCTTGGAGTCCAGCAAGATTTTCCATGTCGTTGTTCTCGACTTGCGTCTTCCCGAGAAGCCCCGGATGCCAACCGCTGAAGTTGAGCTGGGGATCAAACTTCTGTATCGATGCATCGAGCGAGATCGCTTCCCAATACCTTCCCTGCTTGTCATAAGTGGCCATATCGGATCGACCGAGCAGGCTCGGCTCCAGGATGCAGTGCACCAAGGCTTCCACTATGGCCGAACGTTAGTAAAGGGGGCGGATATTGGTCTTCTCGAGGCAGAAATCCGGCAAGCGTGCAACGAGGCTCTCCGCTACTGTTCGGTTGGTGTTCACGTTCGGGACGCCGGCCAAGACCAGTTTCCAACAATCTCGCCCCGCGATGAAGATTTGCTGCGCCGATCTGCGCTTCAGCAGACCGGCATCGTTGGTTTGGATCTGACCTGGTGGTCCGCTAATCGCCTGGTTGCCATATCGAAAAGTGGTAGCGATCATGTGAATCCGTGGACGAAGGTACTGATGGGCAGATATCTCCTGGACGGTGGCCGCGGACCCTCCCGACCTAAGTTCTTCAAATTGATGGACGGCTCTGATGCTAAGAGCGTCATCGATAGCGCCCGCTATGTCGAACAGAAGCTCACCCATATCAAGCTCGCCTGTCACGTTACTGCAAAAAACTGTGCCCTGATCGTCACCGAGAAGGTCGGCGCACAGGATGCCAGACCTAGCTCGCTCGAAGTCATTTTCAACGGATCCGAACCGGGCCGGGCTCGGGCGGTGGCCCAGCAAATCGCCGAACAAGTGATGCAACTCGGCGACCTCTTGCCAGAAAGCAAGCCTTTGAAGGCGCTGCTTTGGCCCGGCCACGATATCGGCCTTGTAGCTGAACAGTGGAATCGGTTCGCAGCTCAGGTGCGGGAACAACTGAACTACGACGTGGACCCAATTTCTCTCTTTTCTGAATTACTTTCGAGCGAAGAAAAGCAGCGAATCAAAGAGCGATCAATTGTTCATGGCGATCTGCACATAAGAAACGTCGCGCTCGACCTCGAACCCGATGGAGCTCACGCCTACATTTTCGACGCAGGTGTCGTTAAGCGCAATGTTGCCGGTCGAGACATTGCCGTCATTGAGGCGTCGGTTCTGCTACATCAGCGGATTGAACATGACATATTCGTTCAGATCTGCTCGATCCTTTACGGACCGGTGCCTTCTGCGAAAGACGAAGGCGTCGCCGAGCCGGTTGTCGGGATTGCCAGAGACATCGTGGAGTTCATCCAGGCGCTCAGAGAAGCTGCCAAGCCATGGAACGATCCTCAAATCTACGCGCTGATGGTTTTTGATTTTGTCCTAATCCAGCTTGGCGGATTGGCTTTCGGATCCTACGGCAATAAGATTGTCGACCAGCATTCGGCGGCGTATCTGCTGGCCGTGGTTGGGGAATGGTATCGGCGGATACGCAGCGCGACCCAATCTAATTAGGCGAGTCACTCCTAGGCTTGAGGGAGTATTCGGGGAGTGGGGGCCGGCCCATCGGGTGGGCAGTTCATGGCGCTCTCGTTCCGAGAGCAACTTTTAGGGCGGGAAGATGGGCTGCAATGAAAAATGGACCTGCCCGAAGGCAGATCCAGAAATTCATGATTTGCTAAGCGGCTCGCTTGACCTTTGCCGCTGGTTTCTGCTCTGGCTTGGCGACCCTCCTCGCCTTCTCCTTAGCGGTGAACTCCTGCTTGACCTTGAGGGCCACGGCATCCGGATCGACACCGTATACCTGGGCGGCATTGCGGAGCGTCTTCCCTCCGTCTGCATGGGCTCTTGCAGAGAGCAGAACGATAGTTTCGATAATCAACTTTCCGATTGTGCCTTCGTCTGCCTTGCGGACAAAAGCTGTTAGAAGCTTCGCAACTGACTCGCCGTCTTTCGCCTTGATACATTAGTTCAGCAATAAAGAGAAGATCGCGCTTCATCAACCGAACTGGCACGGCGGCCACGATAGACTGCAGGACGCGAATTCCAGTTGCATTCGCCAACGCCTCCTCGCGGCGGCGCTTCTCCTGCTCAACTTTGAAGTTGGCATCGGCTTTCTGCGTCTGCTTCTTGGGATGGTGCACCGCACAGGTAGGCTCGGTGCAAACCTTCCGCAGTTCGCCTTTGTCGATACCGTCCGACACGATGGCCTGTGTAGTGTACTTGCAGGTCTTGAACTCCGGCCACTTCGCTTTATCCGGCGTATCTGGCTTCTCCTCCCGGATTTCAACGTACTTGTTGCGCGGGATGGTCTTCTCCCCTTCCATCTGCTGCTTGTATGCCGTGCTGATCTGGACAAGCTCTGGCCTCGCCGCAACTTTCGCTCTTACGTGTGCGTCCAGCTTGGCAGCATAGCAATTCGGGTCGGTGCAAGCGTCCGAATTCCCGCTCACATCGGCAAAGAGCAACTTGTTGTGTCCTGTGCGCTTTGGGCACTCGACGCAGCTACCGACAGCGGGGACAAGTTGCGGGTCGCGTTTGTTGAAAGGCGCCTGCTTCAAGAGCAAAAGGACGTTGTGTTCTATCCACTGTTGCAGGTGTCGAACCGGGAGAAGGATGCGCTTGGCCTTCGCTCCGGCTCCGTTCCACTCCTCTCGGAAGCAATTGGCGAGTGCCTGTTCTTGTTGCGCAGGCTGCAACTTGGCGAGTAACAAGGAAAGTCCTACGCCGATTTCCTCGGCATAGAACGCCTCGACCACTGGAGCGGCAAGCTCGGTCAAGCGAACTCTGGCGGCGCAATATGCAGGGCTCTTTCCGACCTTCGCGGCGATCTGCTCGATGCTGTAGTTCGGCTCTTCCAAGTTGAGCAGGGCTTTGAAGCCTTGCCCTCGGTGGTCACCTCAAAAGCGGCCATATGCGGTCACTTCAAAACCGGCCATATGGATTGGCCTGAGACGTGATTGTTTTACCGTGCCGCAGGGTGTTTGCGCAAGGCGGTGTTTGAGTCGTCAAGGTCGTGCCTAATTGAGTCGCGCCGCCGGGCGTTCTTTGCCCGGCGGCGTATTCGCTTTTTTGTCATTGGGCATCTCCCACACCGCCTGTTTTGGTGCGCCAACTTCGCGGGCCGCACTTGAGTATGTGGCCGTGATGCAGCAGGCGGTCCAGCATGGCGGTGACAGCGGCGCTGTCGCCCAGCAGTTTGCCCCAGTCATCAACGGGACGATTCGAAGTGATCAGCGTACTGGCGCGTTCGTAGCGGCGCATGATGATCTCCAGCAGTTC
>OBLU010000408.1_pt1 | contig 41113 bp, 57 predicted proteins | sample 1518681 | NCBI WGS metagenome assembly OBLU01 (sample SAMEA3539304, study PRJEB22396) | soil metagenome | biome: tundra; feature: field; material: soil | place: USA | collected 2010-05 | depth 0.15 m
GTGCTCTTCCGATCTACAACGCATACACCATCTTAGACAACATCGAGGGCGAAGATAAATTTGGCACAGCCCCTGTCAGAGATGCTTATTTCGCATTATGCTCAACCAACCTTGCTAAAGATCTCGATGGAACGCCAGGTTTCATTCAAAAAAATAACTACCCTGCTCCAATGAACGCTCTCAGAAGCGAATGGGGATCATTAGGGAATCTCAGATTCTTGATATCATCGATTGGTAGCGCTATTCCTAATGCTTCATACATGGGAAACACTGTCTACAACATCTTTTGCGTAGGCATGGAATCTTATGCCTCGATAGAACAGGATGGTTACAGCGCCCAGTTCATAGTTTAAGAGATATGTGAACTTTAAATCTTCTCTGATTGACTTGGAAAGCTAAACCCAGAGGGGCATGCTGACAGGGCGGAAGCTTAGGCACCGTGAACGACTAAGCGAGAAGAAGCTCTACATAGAGTTATGCGATAGTCTGAACAAGCCAACGAAAGGGCTTGAGATGTGATCGAAGCATCATATCCACCAATCACCCGATTGGGAGTAACAAATTGATATAGACCACCAATTTACGATGGGCCTCTTGCACTCAACGCGTCGGTAGGCTTAATTTAGGGCCTAGTAAAATCTTCTCTAATTGACTTGGAAGGCTAAACACACAGGTGCATGCCGACAGGGGGCAAGACTATAAAGTCAGCCTGAACGACTTAACGAGAAGACCCAGTAATGGGATGCGAAAGTCTGAACATAGCAACGAAAGGCTATGAGATAGTTTCGAAGAATTCTATCCACCAATCAATCGATTGGTAGTAACAAACTGATAAATTTGCGCAAGTCCCAAGAATCCTCAACGATTTATGGGTCATCAACTTACGTGCCACCCTCGCTCCATAAACTATGTGCCCAATATCAATTTATTTATTTTTTAAGGAGAAATTATGGCTGGTGAAGCAATAACCACGTCCGGCTCTTTTGTATCTACTGGAGCCACAGTAACAATCCCGTTAGTCTATTCCCCCGACTGGTTCAAAGTCATTAACCTCACAGCAGCCGCTGCCCCTGTAAATAGCATTGGCTATGTCTATGAGTGGTGGGCTTCTATGAGCTACAACAATGCGCTCATTACATCATGGACAGGTGCACAACCTGCAATCGTTACAGAAATGGCATTTACACAAGCTGGTGTTCAAGCACTTGCTGGCGCGAATGGCATTATCTATTACGACAATCAATATCCTCAAATTAATGGGATCTTTCAATCAACAGCTATTAGTAATGCTACACCTCCAGTTGTTACGGTAGCATCAACTGCTGGTATGTTTACTGGTGGATCTGTCCGATTAACAGCTAATACAGCTGCTGGCCTTGCTGGTGGTTTATTACAATTAGCTGGCATGGATTTTACGATCACGGTAATCAACGGCACAACGTTTAGTTTGAATTCAATGCCTCCAATTGTACCTGGTACGGTTATCGGTGTTCAATTCTTAGGATACCCAGCAATTTCAGGGTTTCAGCCAAGAAACAAATACATCACTGCTATGCGTGCTGAGCCTACTAACCTTGCTCAAACAACCATCACGTTCTCAGTAACACATGGCTATAGCGTAGGTGAAATACTTAGACTCTACGTTCCTGCAATTCCTCAGAACCTTGGTTACTACGTTACCATCCCTCTTGTTGCCTACACGGCCACAGTGGTTGCTGTTGGTATCGCTGACGTGAGTGGTTATACCAATACCGTAACTGTTGACATGAACGCAGCTGCATTTGGTGGAACATTCATATTCCCTCTTACCGGTATCGCTGCCAACGTTAACTATCAATGGGCATATGCGGTTCCATTTGGTGAAAACACAGCAGTAGCTGAAGCTCTCAACGCTCCAGTATTACAAGACTCAGTTACTGACAAGTCCACACGAGGCGTGATACTCCAAGCAGGTAACAGAAGTCCTGCTGGACGTAACCTTGACTTAATCTTATGGATGGCTGGAACCGCTGGTCTCCCTAACGATTAATCATCTCTAATTATCTATGAATTCATACAGGGGGAAACAAAACCCCCTTCCTATCCTATCTTTAGAAGAAAGATGAACGATGACAAAAGCATCAAAACTATCCCAACACCTTACACCTGACCAAGCAGCAGCTATCGAAGCAGCTAACGCGCGACATGCTGGTGCTACGCAACAAGTTGCTACATTAGAGGTAGCAAAACCACAAGTACAAACATCTCCTAATCCTATCGCTGATCAGATAGCAACCATGATCCCCATGACCAACCCTGAACAAGCTAAAGCTATTGGTATCGCCCCTGTCGTGCACAGAGACATCAAATCTGAGCTCTTAGCCATGAGAGAAAAAGACAGGAAGCCAGTAAGAGGCATGTTCAAGTTCTATGAATCTATTGGTGGAACAATGTCATTCTCCTATAGAAAGTATGCCCAAGATGAAGTCGCCACCTATACCCTCACTGATGGCCAAGTTCATACTATCCCTTTAGGTGTTGCCAAGCATTTAAATACTAATGGCTGGTATCCAACCTATACCTACATGAACGATGAACATGGGCGCCCTGTCACTAAAGTAGGCAAGAAGAACCGTAGATTTGGGTTTCAATCCTTGGAATTCACAGAAGGCTTTGAAGAAGAAAAGACAAGCAATCTCTACACCGTTCAATCAGCTTTCTAATTTCTCATTTGGGGGGGAAAATCCATGCCACTACCCGATAGTAATCTTTCTACACTTCAGCAAATAGTTATTAAAGTCAGGAGACTGACGCAGAGTTTGTCTCCCAATATCCTTTCTGATCAAAGCATCTATGATTACGTCAACACCTTTGTCCTCTATGACTTCCCAGAGCACTTAAGATTATTCAACCTACGCACAACGCTCACCTGGTATTGTGAACCATACATCAGTACGTATGACACAACTGCAATAACCAATCCTAACGATCCTCTCTATAACTTTTTGAACATCTATACTACTGTGCATCCACCAGCCTACGTCGCTGGCTACCAATCACTGTTCTCGCAATCGCCTGAGCAGTTTTATGCTATTTACCCACAACTTGAACAAATCTCTCTTATAGGTTATGGCGATGGGATTACCACAAACTTTGTTGGCATCTTGCCATCATCCTACCCACCTAACATCCCCATCCCGCCTAACTACAATACTGTCCAGCCTGTTGAGCAACGTGAAGTACTGTTCTCATCTATCGATGTGAATTACAACGGGCTCACGCTCATTGATACTCCTGTAAATGTCAGTTTTGGCAACCTCATCATTCCTAACGCTACAGGACCACTGTATGGCTCTATAAACTACATCACGGGCGCTTATAACGTTATCTTTCCTGCCCCCCCAGCAGCCAACGCCAAGATCAATGTTCAAGTAGTGCCCTATCAACCTGCACGGCCTGCGGCAATCTTATTCTATGATGGCGCCTTTACCCTACGACCTATTCCAGACCAGGCCTATCAAATCAACCTTGAAGTGTACCAGAGACCAAGTGAGATGCTTTCACTTAACTCATCGCCTCTCTTAGCAGAATGGTGGCAATACATCGCCTATGGTGCAGCCAAGAAAGTGTTTGAAGACAGAATGGATATGGACAGCGTGCAACTCATCATGCCTGAATTCAACAAGCAGCAAAGATTGATCCTTCGTAGGACGATCGTCCAGAACACCAACAATAGAACAAGCACAATCTACACAGAGCAAAATACCTCAGGAGGCAATGGCTGGGGCAACAACGCGACAGGACTCATCTAATGGCATATTTACTTATCCCTGCGTCAACTGATGAACTATCAGTAAGCCAGGGCCAACTCTATGACAACTTTGTGTCTCTCAACACTATCTTTGGGGTGAATCATACAGACTTCTTAAGCAATGGTGGTAAGCATAAGTTTCTACAGATGCCTAACCAGGTGACCAATACAGTCACCACGTTGGCCACAGAAGCAGGTTTATACAGTGCTCAGGGGTTAACGTCAATGGTGACAGAATTGTTCTTTGTGAGGCAGGGCTTTATAGCAGGAGCACCTGGAGCCAACCCATCAAACATTGCTTTCACAGAAACAGTTACGACAGGAACCATAGCTGCTGATAACCTTTCAGGATGGACCAGGTTGCCATCTGGGTTGTTATTGCAATGGGGTTCAGTACACATTACTGTTCCTGCAACTGGCTATGCAGTAACCTTTAAGATGCCATTCCTCTCTGTATGTTATGGGGTTTTGGTTCAAGAAATTGTTACCAATAATGTTACGCATAATACTTTTCAGGTGAATCAAGCAGGTATCATTGCTGCACCTCCTATAACAGGGTGCACAATTTACTCTAAAGATGGTAATGGTAATGCAAGCACATCTCGGGGTATCTATTTTGCCTTGGGCATCTAGGGGAGACTATGGATAGATTTCTCGTAGCGCCCTATGACTCAGGCCTTCAAACTGACCTCTTACCTTTTTTGATTCCTGATCAGGCGTTTACATCATTAGAAAACGCATATGTCTGGAGAGGGAGAGTTAGGAAAAGGTTTGGATCAGAGTTGACAGGCACAGGCATAGGTCAACTTGCTCCTTTCTATTCACGATTGGCTATCCCACTTACAGGTGGCGCAGCTGTAGGTGTAACAGATATTGGTGGGAACGCTACAGGTACAGTTCCAGGCGATTACTTTGAAATTGGCCAGATGTTCACCATCGGCACCGCTATCTATACGGTATGGCGAACAGGGGGCATGCTCCACACCGATGCAACAGTTACCGCAACTTTCAATACGACCACAGGGGCGTATGTTTTCGCTGGAGCACCAGCACTTACACAAATCTTCTACTATCCTGCCCAGCCTGTTATGGGGATCACGCAATACGAAGTTGTGCCTATCAATAACCAACCATCATGGGCATTTGATACCCAATTCGCCTATACCTATACCGGTGGCAGATGGCAGAAAAATGGCGCAGCGGTATGGCATGGCGACTATCATAACTTCTTCTGGTCAGCAAACTATGAGGGGATCTTTCCAGGATATCCAGCCATGTTTGTATCTAACTTTCAAGTTTCAATACCAACAGCAAAAGTAACTGATGACCCTATCTGGACCTATAACTCACAAGCAACTCCTACGTGGGCCCCTTTCTCCTACTCACCTGACGCCTCTCTCAATCCAACCAATAAGCAACCACTTACGGTAACGAGGGCAACCAATATCACCGGCGCTGTCATTCTCAACTACATAGAAAGTGCGCTCATCATTGTCCCTTTCAAAGACAGATTGATCATGCTCAATACGATAGAGAACAATGCTAATGGGGCGACACAATTCAATACTGCCAACCCATTGGCTACAGGAGTGACGCCATCCAACTCTGTTATATCGTTTACCGCCTATGCAGCAACCACAGCCAACCTTACCGCTGTCTATAACAATGCAGCTGCGGGTGTAGGTGCAACCCTCACCAACTCAGGTGCTATGGTAGCCTTCGCTGTTGATGGAGTCTCACCTGTTCTTGGTGCTGTCATCTTAGTAAAGAACCAAACCACCGATTTTCAAAATGGTTTATACACCCTTACAACAGTAGGATCTGGCGCAGCCAACTGGGTTCTCACCCGTGCAACAAATTATAATACCCCAGCACAGATCATTGCATCTCAAGCAGTTTTTGTTACAGCAGGCGCGACGAACACTGGCACGACATGGCTTGAAACTCAAACAATAGTAACCATAGGCGTAACAACCATCAGTTATGGTGTATCTAACTACCTGACATCAACCAATACCCAATATGTGAACAGATGTAGGTTTTCAATCTTTGGCTCTCCATTTGACCCAGCAGCATGGTTAGAAGCCAACCAGGTATATTTGCCTGCTCTTGGTGGAACATTGTTAAAAGCAGAAGGTGGAGGCTATATAGATGCAGCCACAGAAGAGGCCATTGTATCAGCAGAGTTCATAAAAGATAGATTGATTGTGTACTTTGAGAATTCAACATGGGAACTAGCCTATACAGGTAACCAAGAGTTGCCCTTCGACTGGCAAAAGATCAATACAGAGTTTGGCGCTGAAGGGACCTATGCAACTGTACCCTTTGACAAAGTTATACTTACCGTGGGGACCAATGGGATTACCGCATGTAATGGCTCTAATGTTGATCGTATTGACCAAAACATTCCAGACGAAGTGTTTACCATACGTAATAAGAACATGGGCATCGGCTCCGTATGTGGGATCAGAGATTATGACACTGAAATGGTCTACTGGAGCTTCCCAACATCCAATGAGCTTGATACCGCGATCTTTCCCAACAGAGTGTTTGTATTCAATTACAAAACAGGAACATGGGCCTTTAATGACGATAGCATCACCGCATGGGGATACTTTGAGCAGCAAACTGATCTGACATGGGCTAACGCAACCCAAACCTGGGCACAATATGGCGAGCAGACATGGGGTGACGGCATTACGCAATCGATGCATAGGCAAGTGTTAGCAGGAAACCAACAAGGGTTTATGTTTGTTATAGCGCCCAACATCTCTGAGAACGCCCCTGTTATGTCCGTGACGTTGATGATCCAAGAGCCAACAACTATACAACTTACGGTTATGAATCATACCCTCAATGTGGGTGAATATGTTGCTATTGGTAACGCAACAATAGCCACAACAGCCATAGAGATCTACCCTAACGTTGCCAACATCATCCCTGTCTACAAAGTCATCGACGCCAATAAAATAGAAATTGGTTTTGATGGATATGAGACAACTTTTGCAGGTGTGTATACAGGTGGGTCTACAATCACAAGGGTGAGCAACCCACTCATCAACTCAAAGCAATGGAACCCCTATCTAGACTTGGGAATCAATTTCCATCTATCAAAAATAACTTTTGGGATTCTTAAAACAGCAGATGGCGAAGTTACGGTCGATTACTACCCTTCATCAACCACGCTCAGCATTTTAGATCATGGGGAAGGTAACGATAGCATTCTTGGTACAGGCATATTAGAGACACACCCTTATGACCCAATCTATGCCCCTCTTGAACAAGAACAAACAAGATTGTGGCATCCACTCAACTTTCAAACTTATGGTAATTCAGTTCAGATATCTATCTCTATGTCAGAAGAACAAATAACCACACCTGCCATAGCATTTTCACCTTTTGAACTACACGGCATGGTGCTGCACACCCAAAAAACCTCAGCTAGGATCCAATAATGATCAAAGTATTATTACTTTCTCTCTCACTCTCAGCGTTATCAGCATGTAGCAGCAATGTCCCAGCAGATGGCGAAAAGCTGGTAAGTGATGTCAAAGTCTTAGTGTCCGACGCTCAAGTTTTGAGCACAGATATCAAGGCATAACATGCGACCAAGTAGTAGTAATCCTGGGTCATTTGTACCCACGACGAACATATGGGATGTTAACAGCATATCAGATTTGGGGGGGGTCTCCCCCGATTTGAAAGAGCTATTGGTGAGATTGTATCAGAACTTGAACAGGATGAGCATTGTACTCAATGGTAAAGACACTGGCATCTATTCTCAATCAGAGTTCACCAATGGACAAGTTTACTTCCCCCAGCCTGCGAATAATTCATCAACCAATGCAGTTGCAGCCCAACGACAAGTCCAACGCGTGGTGGTCAATTTTGGGGCCTTGCCATTGACATCTACAAAATCTGTGCCTCACAACATCAACCCTAATGGTGCATTTACCTTCACCAGAATCTATGGGTGTGCCACAGAACCCAATACAAATTACATCCCATTACCCTATAGCAGCGCAACATTGATAGACAATATAGAGCTGAGTGCTGATACCGTTAACGTTAATATCACCACAGCAGCAGATTATAGCGCATACACAATAACCTACGTCATATTAGAATATTTAAAAAGTTAGGAGTAAGTATGGCAACAGATCCATTTACGGGTATGGCCATTGCTCAGGGTGTAAGTGGGGCGACAAGTGCCTTGCAAAACCTTACTCAAAAGAGTGGCAAATGGAGCCAGCAATACACTAAAGACCCACAGCAAAGACAAGGGCAACAGCAACTCTTACAACAAGGGTTAAGCCAACTCCAGAACCCTTATGAAGGCTTTGATGCTATAGCCAACCAAGCAAGAGATCAATTCAATAGTCAAACCATACCATCTATAGCCAACAGATTCACCAACATGGGTGGAAGCGCACAAAGAAGTAGTGCATTCCAAGGTGCACTGGGAGCAGCAGGAGCACAATTTGAAAATGGATTGCTTGCCATGAAATCACAATATGGGTTTCAGAACAAAGAGCAAGGCTCAAAACTTGCTGGCCAAGGCTTAGAAAACAACTTTGAAAATAACTACACAGCAGGAGGCCCATCATGGCTATCAAGTCTCTTTGGGGGAGCGAGCGCAGGAGCAAGCAAGATAGGCGAGGGGTATACAGGTCAGTTTATGAACCAGCCTATGACCAACGCAGTAAAAAACCAAAAGCCAGCAAAAATCAATCAGACACAGCAGTTCATCCAACAGAGAAGAGCTAACCCACAGGATTCTATGGCCCCTATGGCACCAGGTGATGCACAAAATCAATCAGCATTAGGTGGCAACGCTCAGATTGGAAATAATCCATACGGAGGCTGGAAACCATATGGCCAAAACCTTAACAGACCTTTTTGATAGGAAGACATGGCAACAATAATTAATGATCCCTATAGCAAAGGTCGTGGTGGTGAAGCTGGCGAGCAGATCAAGAATCAGATAGCGAGTGGGTTAACCACCATTGCACAGCATAAGATGGCTCAAATCACTAGACATAACCAGATGCAGGCATATCAGAACTTGGGATTGCCAGCAGACATCTCAAAATCCCTATCAACGTTGCCCCCAGATCAACAGAAATTGATTCTACAGAACATTGGTGAGAACCAAGGGTTTCAAAGCAATGGCGGGGCTGACGCACAGAATCAACAACAAGCTGGATTAGGAATGGGTGGCGCACCAGGTCAGGGGCAACCTGCACAACAGAATCAACAAGGGCAAAACCAACAACAAGGGCAACAACAACCACAACCATGGCAAATCTTGCAACAGAAGCCAGTGGGTAAGTTGCAAAAAGAAGTCTATGCAGGTGCACGAGCGCAACAAAATATCATAGACAAGCGATTGCATCCAGGTATTGAGAAAGTACAAAAAGCAGCTCATGCCTTTCGTAAAGAAGAGCCTACTTATAATAACTTACGCAAGCAAATTAAGTCAGGAGAACTCACACCAGCATGGCAAGTAAGACTCCAGAATACTCTTCACAAAAATGGTAAATATGTCCTAGGGGGCCTTGGTGCTCTTGGAGGGGCAGTTTTAGGTGGTGGTGCAGGTTCAGCAGCAGGAGGAGGAGCAGCGGGTGGTGTAGGTGCTTATATAGGTGCTGAAAAAGGTAAGGGATTGGGAGAAGCCGCAGGCGCTCTTATACCTGAATTTACTGGAAATGAACAAGACCAAGCCTATAAAAAAGGAGTTATGGGGTTCTTCAAGAATGTTAAAGATTACTTTGGTAGCAACATTCCTCTTGGTGAAGCCAACATATTCTTGTCTACCCTTCCAACATTAGAAATGGATAATGGAGCAAAGTTGGTTGTTCTTGATCAGATGGAAGCCATGGGACGTTTGGCAGAGGCTACAGAAGCAGCGCAGAACTCTATCATACGTGAGCATGGTGGACATGCACCAGCTAATCTTGATGAACTTGTCCAGCAGCGCATACAACCACAATATGAGCAAACGGCTCAAAGCATTACTCAATCAATGGATAATCTATTGCAACAAAGTAAGAAGCAAACTTATACATCAGGCCCAAAGACTTGGTTGCCATCGCTATAAAGTTGTGGCGCATAACGATCAAGTAATGCACCACAATTAGGAGAATGCACTTAGCAAAAGTTCTACCAAAAGACCAAGTACTATAAACCACATCACCAACCACATTATACCCAATTCTACGTAAGAAGCAAGAAGAAGAAGATGAGAACCTGTATGTGTTCAATGTTTCATCTCATCCCCATCTATCTAGGAGAAGCTCATGCCTTCTAACTTCGCCCCAACCATTCCCGTTCTGACCTATGACACCAATGGCCATATGGTTACCACATTCCCTATCCCTGTCATTTTCGATAGAGATCCTAACGCAACAGATATTGACTATACCCAAGGTCAAGTATGGATCAATGAAGCTGTGCCAACCATTTGGATGCTCGCCACGGTTATCAATGGCGTTGCTGACTGGCTCCAAATCTCAAATTAATCCCATTATTTTAGGAATCTTATGAACCAAAATCTATCAATTAACTTTGTCAAAGTTATCAACGACAGAACATACACCTTCTCCCTTCCTGTAGGCGCTCCCTTTGGTGAAGCTTATGACGTATGCCATGAAGTATTGATGCAAATCAATGGTATGGCTTCAGCTGCAGCAGAAAAAGCTAAATCAGCCCCTGTTGACTCTCTTCCAGAAGAAATTGTCTCATAACCTATTGGAGATAATCAATGGCAGATTCTACGCAATTAGGCGTGGCCCCTTGCGCATCACTGGGCTTCGCATCTATCGGGGCAACTTATACCGAAGTTGGTATTACGCATTTCGCAGGCAGAATGCTCATCCTTCAGAATTTTACTGATGCCACAATCTGGTGGAGCTTTAATGGAACAGATGACAACATCCCGATGCTGCCTAATGGCTATCTTGTATTAGACGTCTGTACTAACCAGGATTTGACCCAGGGACTTTTCCTTGACCAGGATAGAAACATCTTTGTCAAGTATCTCTCAGGAGCTCCTACCAAGGGCTCAGTTTATTTCACCTTGTTCTATTCAATCACTTACAACTAAGAATAGGAGCAACTATGTCTCAAATAGGTGCATATATTCTAGGGTCTGGTGGTGGCGGCATCCCTATCGAAACAATTACCCCCAATGGTGGTGGTGGGCCAATATCACCTGATGGTGCCAATAACATTAATTTTGTTGGCGTAGGCTTAACCATCACTGGCGCAGGTAATACCATAACCTTTACTGATACTGATCCAGGTAATTTCACGTGGCAAGTTGTGGCCATCGACCAGACCATGGTGCCCAATAATGGGTACATTGCTAACAAAGCTGGGCTCTTGAGTCTTCTTCTTCCAGCTGTCTCTGTTGTAGGCGACATGATCAGGGTAACTGGCATGAACAGAAATATAGGCTGGGCGATCACCCAAGCTGCTGGTCAAGTCATTCATTTTGGTGCAACAGACACCACAGTGGGCATAGGTGGAAGCTTAGCCTCAACCGATACCTACGACTCTATCGAACTGGTATGCAACGTCGCCAATCTTGAATGGATTGAACTTTCATGCCAAGGCAACATCACAATAATTTAATTTAATTAGGAAAAATCATGGCAACAAATAATAGTTGGAATAGCCAAGATCCAGTACAGGTAGCATTAGGCGGAACAGGCCTATCAGCAATCACCGCTAATACTGTCATGACCGGTAATGGTACAGGTCCAGTTAACCTTGTAGCAGCTGGAACCAATGGTCAAGCACTTCTTGGTAGCACAGGCGCAGAACCAATTTTTGCAACTCTTAGTTCTTCGGATGGCTCTGTAACATTCACACCAGGCGCTGGAACATTGTCTCTTCAAGTAGCAGTTCCTGTTAGTCCTTGGGTTGACGTTACTGGCGCATCGCAGGCAATGGCTGTCAATACATCTTATACAGCAGACAGGGCTACGCTGGTAACTCTTACTCTTCCAGCAGTGGCAGCCTATGGAAGCACATTCAGAATTGTTGGTAAGGGCGTTGGCGGCTGGTTATTAGCTCAAGGCGCAGGTCAGACAGTGCACTTTGGTGTAGCGAACACAACCACAGGAGCGACGGGCTCGCTGGCATCATCTGCTCAATACGACACCATCACGTTTGTATGTTCCATCGCTAACACAGATTTTACTGTATATGACAGCATTGGAAACATAACCTACGCATAAACTTAGTAGGAGCTTATTATGAGCACAATTAATAGTATAAATTCAAATATTGCTATACAAACGGCGTTGGGGGGAACGGGAATAGTATCCCCCACAATTCACTGTTTGTTAGTTGGTGATGGCACTTCTGCGATGACCATTATTGCAAACGGCACAACTGGACAGGTACTTACCGCAGCAACAGGAGCAGACCCTGCATGGGGAGCTGCATCAAGTGGTGGAGTTCCATCAATAGCAGGGACAGCAAATCAAATTACTGAAAGTGGTTCACCTGGAGCAACAACGCTCTCAATTCCCTCAGTGTTTATTGGACCTGGTAGTGTTACAGCAACGACAACACTTGAGTCAAATGGTGGAACTATCATAAGTTATCTTAATACAGCAACGACTACTTCGCCGATCATTGAATTTCAAAAACAAAGATCAGGCGGCGCTATTACCTCAGGCGATGGACTTGGTATTCTCAGTTTCCAGGGTTATGAAGGCGCAGCATCTGGTTATATTACCGGTGCATCCATAACCTCAGTAAACTCAGGCACGATTGCAGCAAATAGATTGGCTGGTAATTTAGTTTTTTCAACGCATCCAGATTCGGCTACGTCTGTAAATCCAACAGCCCGAATGATTATTAATACAACAGGTACCGTAACTATTAATGCACCAGACTCAGGTGATGGATTAGATGTTTTGGGAACTATCGGATGTCAACTTGCTATTACTGCAAATTCAACAGCTCCAGTTTTTAATTTTACCAAAGCACGATCACTTTCCATAGTATCGGGTGATGGTCTTGGTACAATAAACTTTCAAGGTTACAATACAGTACCAGCTATAATAACGGGCGCAGCTATAACCTCAGTAAGCTCAGGTACTATTGCAGCAAATAGAATAGCAGCTAACTTGACCTTTTGGACTCATCCAGATGCTGCTACTTCAGCGAACCCAATCGCTCGTATGCTTATAGCACCAACCGGTGAAGTAACGATCAATGCTCCTGATTCAGGCGTAGGTCTTACAGTAGCAGCTGGTGGACTTACCGTAGCAGCTGGCGTAGCAGGTGTATCAGTTTCTAATATCAATATGGTCACGATCAATACATCAACAGGTCAATTCGGTAGCGCGACAGTACCTTCAAGCGGTGTTGGTACCATAAATTCTATTACAGCAGACTCAGGCCCAGCCCAAACAGGACCTGGCGTTGCTTTAGTAGGCACAGCAAATCAGATATCAGTTATCTCAAGTGGTGCTGGTCCAACCATAACCTTCAGTACCCCAAGTGTGTTTATTGCTCCTGGCAGTATTGCTAGTACAACTGATATTACTGTAGGCGATGACTTAAATTTACCCAATTGTTCAAGTTCATCTACGGGTGTTGTTTATCAGAATTTTTTGCTGGGCAGTGGTTCATATGCCAACCAAAGTTTAATTAGTACGTATGGTGATAATGGAGTCAACGTCTGCGGTTATAACACATTTGTTGGGCGTGGGACTGGTAATTTTACCTTAACGCGTGGCAATGGAGGTGCGCGTCAAAATACAGCGCTGGGGTCAGGTGTAGACTTTTCTGGAACGACGCATGGCAATCTCTACCAGCTCACTACAGGTGCTTATAATACTGCTCTGGGTTCGTATACAGGTATTGGGGTTTCATCAGGCAATGGTAATACTATCATTGGAGCTTATGCTGGAACGACAATAACTACCGGCTCTGATAATCTGATAATTGGATCAGGGATCGACGTAGAAGGTGGATCATCACTTTCAGCAGGTGATTCAAACAATATTGTTATTTGTAATACAGGTACATCATCGACATCAAATACTACATGGCTTGGTACAGACGGTACAGGCGCAGGTCAGCAGTCACAAACCTATATCGCTGGTAACGTTCAAGCAGCACGCAACTTCAAACTATTAGCAACAAGTTCAACTGTTGGTTCTTTGACCATTGGTATCTATAATGCCCTTAACATGTACGGTGGAAACTTCTTTGCTGGTGGTTCAGTTAACTTTACTACTACAGGTACATCTAATGTTATTATTAGCGCGGACTCAGGTTCTTTGACAAGCGCTAGTAGTAATACTGTGGTTGGATTTGATTCAATAACTAATCTATCAAGTGGTATTGGAAACTGCGTTTTTGGGGCATCAACTTTAGATAATCTTATGACAGGATCAGACAACGTCGTTGTAGGGTATAGTTCAGCTGCTAATTATTCAGGATCTGAGTCCTGGAATATTATTATTGGTAATAATGTTGGCGCTACTTCTTCAGAATCATCTGTACTTCGTATTGGTAATTCAACAAATGCTACACCTGGAGCTGGTGTTCTTTCAAAAGCCTACATCCAAGGCATAACAGGTGGTGCAGGTACAACCGCAGCAGTCTTTGTCAATACTGATGGCTTGTTGGGCACAACAGTATCGTCCAGAAAATACAAAGAAAACATCAAGGACATGGGCTCTCAAAGCTCAAGCATTCTTGATCTTCGCCCAGTTACTTTTGTATACACATCTGAAGAGATCGCCAAGGGCAGACCAAGCAACAAACAATATGGTTTGATAGCAGAAGAAGTTCACGATGTCCTTCCTGACTTGGTTAACTATGAGTTCGATCAACCAGAATCATTAAAATATCATGATCTTCCCGCAATGCTCTTGAATGAACTTAAAAAAGCCATCCTTCGCATTGACGCGCTTGAAGAAACCATTAAAGATTTAAGAAAAGAGGGACAATAATGTCACTTAACATTAGTTCATTGAACGGTTCTTTAGCTTATATGGGAGTGAGAGCTCCCACTCCTCCTAACATGAATGTATTTACTAGGGTGCCCACCGTGGGCGATTATATTGGTTACACCATTGGTGATTTCTGGATATATAGTTTAGGCCCTAATCCTCAACAGTTCTTTGTCTTGGTAGCATTGGGGTATGAATCAGCAACATGGCTTGAAATTGCTTCTGCTGGAGCATTAGGTACAGAGTTTGTTACAGCGGCAGGCACAGTGATCCCAGCATTGGGTATCATCAATATCATCGCTGGTAGCAACATCAGTACGGCCGCAGTCGCCCCTAATAGCAACAACCTACAGATTAACCTTGATAATAACGTGACTATACCAGGTAATTTTGTAACCACTGGTGGCAACATTGAAGCCACTGCTGGAAGTTTCTATCTTCCATTCTCAGATTCAGCAGTACCTGAAGGGTATATTTATTTCAATCTCAATCCTGTAATAACGATCCCATCATCAAATAACAATTTCTTTGGGTACCTCAGTGGTAATCCTGATACGACAGCGATGGCTGGTACAAATAATTTAGGTGTGGGCGATACGACACTCACTGCTTTGACAACTGCAAGTGACAATACAGCAGTTGGATCAGGAGCATTAGAGTTAGTAGAAACTTCGTCTTACAATACAGCTGTTGGTTTTAGTGCTCTGGGAGTGTTAGTTTCAAACAACAGCGGTAGCAATACAGCAGTTGGGTGGGCATCTGCTGTAGCGTTGCAAACCGGAATATATAACGTCGCTGTTGGTGCTACTTCAGGGGACAATTGGACTGGCGCAGAATCAAGCAATGTCATTCTTGGGTGTAATTTTGGTATCACTGGCGAATCTAATGTCATGAGATTGGGGGGAGGCACCGGTGGGGGCAATTCCCTCCAAAACAAAGCATTCTGTTCAGGTGTAACATCTAATGTTTCAGCAGGTCGTGCTGGCGTGATGTTCATTAATACTGCTACAAATGCTGGTGGTAATGGTGGCGTACTTGATCAAATGGGTATTGTTACTCCCGTAGCTAATGCAGGATATGTACTTACCAATACAGGCCTTAATACTACACCAACATGGCAAGCACCAGGTGGTGGTGGTGGCGGTGGCATAACGCAATTAGATGGTGATGCGGGAAGTACCGTAGGAACAATAATAACTCTTGTTGGGGGAGCAGGTATAGCAACCACTGCGGCAGGAGCAGATGTCACGATAAATAGTACTGCTTCATTTGATGGTGACACAGGTAATGCTTCACCTATAGCAGGTGTACTCTATATCAAAGGTGGAACTAACGTTACGACCTCTGCCGCTGGTGGTACGGTAACCATCAATGCTACAGGTGGTGGTGGTGGAGTGACAAGTCTCATAGCCACAGCAAATCAAACGGCTGTTTCAGCTGCTACAGGTGCTGTTACCATCAGTACTCCAGCAGTTTTCATTGCTCCTGGGTCAGTAGAAGTAACTAATGGCTTTAAAGTAGATGCAGGCGTAATTACCCTTAGTCCCTTAGTAAGCGCTGGCGTCGTCATGACAAGCGCAGCAGGGGTCATCTCTTCAAGAACAATCTTGCCTATAGCTAATGGTGGAACTAATGCGAGTGCAACTCCTGGAAACAATGCAGTTATGTACTTTGATGGTACACGATATCAGGGTCTTGCTAATGGAACCACGGGACAAGTATTAACCGCAACAACCTCATCTCCGCCTTCATGGGCTCCTGGTGGTGCTAGCCCTAGTGGTGGTATGACATGGAATAACGTACCTTACCCATTTAATAATCCTCCAGTTGCTGGGAATGGTTATATAACCGTCATTTCAGGTTATCAACCAACATTACCCCTCCATCCTGTTTTTGGTGATACCTATAGTTTCATCCGTCACGCAGGTAATATAATAATTAACCAAAATGCTGGTGATACAATTTTTTCAGCACACAACACAACTACACAGGGAACGGGTGGTTCTTTGAATATTGCACCTGCCGGCTCCGGATTGTTAATGCCTTCACTTACTTTAGTTTGTTTACAGGCAATAGACCCATACCATAGATGGTATGTTCTTTCTTCTAATTTTGACACAACGTTGTGCACTTGGATATAAGATAGCCTAGACATATAATAGGTAGGACAGGGAAAGCCATCCTACCTATTAGCAGTTGGTTGTTTTTTAGACCAGATTCAATTTACTAGAAGCAAGATATTTACGCAAGCACTCATCAACAAACTTCTTGTCTTCTAAATCATAGTCCCACAACGTTGAGAAAAACTCACCTGAGCTCATCCAACGGGGTGGGCTTTCTTCGTTGTGCTCAACTTGGATCCAGAGGTGAAAAGTATCATTGTCACCTACTACCTTAATGACAGTTCCAAAGTCAGCTTCTTGGAACTTACTTGGTACAGTGTATTGAATGTGCATATCTTTCATTCTCCCACGTCAAGGTTGACTCAGGTTGCACGATAATTACTTGGGGAATGCTTTCACACCACCCATCTTCATGAGGGCATGTTATAGGGCAAATATTACTCACTTCGTCTCTCCTTCTTTTCTATTTTTTGAAATTCCCACCATGGAGCTCAGGGTCACCATCATTGTCTGTTTCTTCACCAATGATAATCCCCAGCGCTGAATTATAGTTATAACGCTTGAAATAACTGATAGTACAGCCCCAGCTCTGTTCTTGTGACATTTTGCCTCCCATCACTGGTTTGGGCATAGTCATAAAAGCTTGGCTGTATTCACCTGATGCATGATTTATTCTTGTTCTAATCCCAAGTTTGCCAAACTCATTGTCTTCAACAAATTGCACAACAGTGAGGCCATGCTTAGCAAGTATAGGTGTTGTTTGATCCAAAACATCTTCAAGCTTTGCATACTTACCATTGTAGCCTGATGATCCTTTTCCTATTCTCTTCCATTCCATTTTTGCCTTGGCTAATGCTTCATTGAGATGTGCCTGATATGACCCAAGCCCTTCGCGATCTTTTAGGTTGACCAAAGAGCTTTGACTTTCTGGGGCTACTTTCTTGTCAATATAGTCAACAATGCCTTTCAGGGTATCGTCATGTGACTTAGAAACGCCTTGGGTAAGAAAGTTCTTGGTTTCAACAAATGCTTTCCCCAACCGGTCGTTAAGTTTGTCCATACTGGCATTAAGCACAATGCTTTGTTCTTTAATCTGTTTTAGTTGTTCTTCCATTATTCAAAATCTCCCTTTAAGTTCATGGCCATATACAACATCAATGCAAACAATATAGTAGAGAATATCTTCAAACTCAAGAGGAGGTCAGCCCATGTGATATAGAGGTCACCAAAGAGAGAAGCTATGGAGACTGATAACGCTGCTATAATCAATAGTATAAGTTTGGGTGTTACCTTCAACCTATCGCCCCCTCATCATGGCGTACTTATTCATATATTGCATAGGGTTGTATACAGGAGGACAAGGTGTAGGAACAATAGGACAAGGTGGGGTAGGGGTTAGGTCAAGAGCTATGGGCGTAAGAATTTTTTCAACTGTTTCTTTAACTGATTCTGGGACAGGTATCTTAGTAACTCCATCTCCATCACCCACTTGAGCTTGTACCATGCTCTTACTATCCTGTCTGACTTCCCTTGTTGGAAGAGCTTCTCTGACGTTTTTAATAGATTCATCTCTATCTCCTTCATTGTTTACTGCATCAGGCTGGGCATCTTCATCATAGAATCCTGCATCATTTTGATGCACCATGCTTAAGTAATCTTTTCTACTCTTCATCATGTTCAATGTCCTGAACAAACCTACAATATCACCAAGTTCTTTCATCTTTCGAACATGATCCATTTCCCCTTGCTGATGGAAGTATAGTGCGCCGCCTCGCAGGGCAGTCTCAACTCCCAGGCTGAGTAAATGTGCCACCTTGTTACTTTTCGTGCAGCCACGGTCATTTATGATGTCAATTACAGCAGCTATATGCACCCCAGCCTTCATCATGTCTAACGAGCCTTGTGAGTCTTTGTATAAGTTTGATGCTTTGATGGCATGTGCTAAGACATTCATGGCCCTACAGATATCCCTTGTGTCTGCATCCTTACTGTCTAGGGCTAGTATGTAAGGGGCGTAGAGCATGGTGGTTAGCAAATCGATTTGCAATATTTGTGACTCAGCTACATATGCTGGGGATGCTGTCGCAGGAACCAATAAAGTTAAGAAAAGTATAAGTTTTTTCATTTTGCCCTCATGTCTTTAAGAATTGTTGTTTGATTATTGCTTTCATCATAAGCCTGCTTCAACTTGGCTTCAACTAAATGCTTACTACACATGTTCATATAGAATGGGTTGGTTGAGCATATGGCGTCGCATACCTTACACGCCCCCACGCCTCCTCTCTTGCTATATCTCTTCTTCATTCCCTCTCCTCACATTGACGTCGAAACTTGGTATCTGTAATCTGCTCACAATTGCATTTGTTGTTTGCATTAGCTAGATTCTCAGCTTCTTCTACTGGCCACCCTTCTGACATATAGTAGTCAATGGTTTCTTGAAGGTCACAAAACTCATAATGTCCTGAATTTGTTATCATTTCGCTCCCTTGCAGGTACAGTTACAAAACATTACTATTTGCTTTGCTATCTCAATGATGTCTTTGGGCGTATTCAATACTAGATGGATCTCTGAAAGCAATCTTACTATCTTGCAATCTTCTTTGTGATTCTGCTTATTCATCAGAGCTTACCTTTCAAGATTAGGTTCTATGATGGCCAATAAGTCTTTGCATTTCTTGATGCCAGCTGCTGAATTTTTAGCACTTGCTGCATCCTTGTCCCTCTCTTTGGCCCAAATTTCTAAACCCTCCAAGCGACTATCAAGAATGTAGAATAGCTCCCACAGTTGTTTTTGATTGAATTCAAGTTTCATTTTGCCTCCAACGCTTCATACTTAGCGAAAAGATCGGATACGAATGCTGTATCAGTATTTGCTTTGTTGCAATCTCTGATCACAGCTGCCTTGGTTGCCTTGAGATTGATGGTTGGCTTTTCTTTTGCGTAATCCGCTTCTAAAATAGCTCGTATCCCCTCTAAATCTTCTGGTCGTATGGTTGCCTTAGGCCTTGTTTTGCAATAGTGTCTCAAAACTTTCAAGAGCATCTCGCTCTTTACCCCATGAACCACCAACTCTGATTGTAATTCCATAATCTTCTTTTGCAGCTCTTCTTCTTCCTGTTGGTTCTTATGCCCCATCCCTACTTTGTCTGCTGTTGTTGTCTTACCATTAAACTCAAATATGACATTACTTTTTAATCTGTCTGACTTAAAAGTATCTCTTACTTGCTGTATCATGACCAAATGCTTGTATTCTTCAGCAAATGGTTTGGAGTATCTAATCAACGCATTGTATTCATCAAGAGCTGCTCTTACATTTTCTGGCAAAACTTCATCTTTATAGAACTTCATAATTGTTACCTTATTTTGTCACTATGAAAGTTTTGAATGTCTTTTTTACATAATATGGATTGTTGCTTGGCTTTCCTTCTCTTGATTTATAGGCACAATCCCAGCAAATAGGCTCTTCTAATACATCTGTAAGAAATATAGCCTGCTTAGGACATTTGATACATACGGTCTTATTGATTTTCAATGCTCTTAATTTGCTTACTGTTTTCATGTTCTTACCTTGTCTTATAATCAACCAACTTGTTTCAACTGATATAATTATAACCCAAACAACAACAATGTCAACAATAATAATTATACATCTTAGAATTCAAAAAACCCTTGCTCATTGGCCACATTCTTATTATTTACTGCCTTCTTAGATTTACCTGGCCCTCTAACCCTTCTAATACCGTTGCATGTTAATTCTGTCATTTTACTGGCGATAGCTCCTTGACCATTAAGATCATGGGGATGGAGAGCAAAAAAATCATGAAAATCTTTAATGACCTGAGCATGATTTTTCTTCATGATCATATAAGGGAAGATGTTGACAATAAGTTGATACAGCCGTGAATTGGTGATATTGAGGTTATAATTATTCACATCAATAACATTCAGGTCAATATTCCAATGTTCTACGAAGAAGTCTCTCCCTTCTTGTTTCATCTCTAACCTAACTCTAGACTTATATGTTTTTGCTTTGAACCCAGGTTTTTCAAAAAAGAATTGAGCGTTGTCCATTAATCCTGCTGTATAGGCTAAGATAAGTGGCGACTCTGGTATTGTTACAGGGGTAGTGATGGCCCCTGGCTTTCTTCCATGATGTGGAGCTGCGCTATCATCAAACAAGGTGAAAAATTCATCTTCGTCTATCATATTCATGCTCATATTAATGCGTCCCAGATACTTTCTTTTGGTTTGTACTTGCTACCATCTTTTTTGTTCTTATCATTCTTAAGTGAATGAGGGCCATACTGTTTTTTGATTAAATAGTTGAGCCCCTCGAGTTGGGTATAGAGTGACTCAATGTATTCTTTCTTTTGAGCAAATGTCATGCCTTTCCCCTGGTTCTCCCAAAAGTTAAGAAAGGCAAGGAAGATGGCTGCTTGCTCCTTTTTCTGTATGAGATAGGGCAATATGTCTTTTGCCAACAACAAGGCCCCTTTGTTCTTGATGCTTCCTCTCCATGACTTTACGGTACATTCTTCTATTGCCCAGCCTATATACTTCATGTCATCTCTCAATGCCACAGAATTGATCATAAGCTTGATAATAGGAACATATCTAGGGCGAGCCATTGGCCCTGACTTTTCAATGAGAAAGCTGGCACTTTCTAGGATGCCAGCCATATAACAAATTTTGTCCTGGGTCATTTCTTATCCACCTGTTTCATGTCCTTGATCCCTTCTGGTGTATACGCAAGCTCAAGTGGCTGAGTGGAATCAAAGTTAATTCTCTGTCCTGGGATACATCTAAATGATGATGCCAATGACCCATGTTCACGTTCAGTTGCCATGACACCTAAAGCATTAAACAACTTCTTATAGCGTGGGTATCTGTGTCTTACAATCTTACCCATGGCTTGCAACTCTTCGAAGATGATAAGCATGTTGTTGATGATGTCCCCTTCTTCTTTGCTTGTTGCATCTTTGATGTGTTTTACACTCAATGCCATCATCTGTAAGTTGAGGGTTTCAAACTCAACCATCAAGTAATCTAACCTATCTGATATCATCTTGGTCATATCGGCGAGGTTGTTACGTACAATCAATTCTGGTTGTAGGTGTAATGATATTTCATTCATGCTTCATCCTTATATTTATTGAAACTTATATATATTTACAATATAATATCATCTAAAAACATACATTGCAACAAATATATAATAGTGGTATGATAATGCTAAATGCTATAAAAATTTAAATATGAAGGATGAAATATGAGCAAGATTGAAACAAGAGTACCAATGAAGAAAAGACAAAATACCCTTGATGGGTATCTGAGTGAACAACAAGCTGCTAAGGCGTTGGGTGTTTGGCCAGCTACTCTTAAGGTATGGGCTCAGAAGAAGAAGATTAAGCACTATATGCACCCTAATGGGACCAAGAGATTGTATATGGCAGAAGATATTGAGAATTTCTTGAAGGCCACAGTTGTGGAGAAAGAATGAATGGATGTTTACGAGATGAAGAAGTTTAAGAAGAATTTTCTATCAAAATGGCCAGATATCGACGAACTTTATAATTTACATAGAAGATTAACCGCTGTTGAAGACCACCTCGAGACAATGCATGAAGAAGAAGAACCCATAGAACCATGTAAGCACATGGATCTTACCCGATCTTATTACACGAGAAAATCTTCAGGCAATCCTGTTTATAAGTGTGCGATGGAAGAATGTAAGTTTGAGATAGATATTCTCGTGTAAGAATTTTGAAATAATCATTGCCTTCAACTCTCCTTTGCCCTATATTTCGTACTAAATTCTTATTTGCTCCCCAGCGCTTAATGCTTAGTACGAAATATTTTACTAACCTAAACTATTTGAAGAATAATGGCGACCAACCTTGATTTCTTTAAATAGCTTTTCTAACTACGGAAGTTAGTTATGCAATTTATACCAAAATATGAGCTACGTCAATCAATAAATCTAAAAAACTACAACAAATTTCTATTGGTTCCTACTGAGTTTGACCTAGAAGAGATGACCAAGCTTGAGAAAGCTATCTACTTTTTTATTGTTGATAATTGTCATGGGCCTACCAAGGTTAGGATAAGCCAACAAGCTATTGCTAATAAACTTGGATGCCATGAAAAGAGTGTAACTCGACTAGTAAGTGTATTACGTAAGAAGAGATTCATATTTGGGTTTTTCAATGGGTACAATCAAACTCTCACCTATGTCGTGTCATTGCAAATACTGGACTACACGTTCAGAGAAGAAATGGCACACTTGATACCTGCTCTCAATCTACATATCTATAAAAATGTTACCCTCTTAAAGATAAGATATACGAGAAACTCCTCGAAGCATACAAAACCTAGTAAATTATTGAGGTTGCCCAAAGAAATTATCTTTCATTGGAGCAGTTATGAGTTTGGTGATCATAAAATGTTGTTGAATCAACTGTACACAGACAATCTAAGTAACAAATCGCCTACGTGTGCTCTGCCCTTTTAAGGGGGGAACGCCCCCTTTTTGGGCTTCGCTAAGATTCGCGAGGCGCTCATAATTCCAATAAATGTGAAGAGAGAAGATTATTTAATCCATTGTTGACATTGTTGTTATAATTGTTATAATTATTACATGAGTTGATGATTTAACAAGTAACAATGATTGGGATGAGATGAAAAATTTGTATGGTACTTTGAGAACTGGATATGCTGGATTTATTGATGTTCGTTATTTGATTGAGCAAAGAGTTCATGAGTCTAATTGCGCTAAGTTTAAGGCTGTAGAAAGTATAAATATGAGTGATATGTCTATTGAGCATCGCGAAAGAGAATTTGACCTAATATCACATAATACTGAGTGTACATGTACACCTCGAGTAGTTTATAAGTGTGCTGAGTAAGAACATGAAATTTGAACATTATGAAAATTGCGCTTGGCTTATGGAAAACAATAAGTTTGTAGCAAAAAAATATTACATTGATGGTAAAAAAATCATAGTACGACACAATAGTCACCAATTTGACTGCAAATTTACTGATGGAACAGATGGTTGGGAATGCTCATGCCATCCAGCAATTACAGAAGCAAGAGAGTTGAGATGGGAAGATACAGAATGCACCTGCCAAGACCTATTATAGATGAAACATGAGATTTAGTTTGCTTTTCAAATGCCAAAGATAGAACATCAAATGATGTACCCGATGTGACTCATAACTTAGGAAATATATGTTTGAACCTATAGATGAAGATGGAGATATGGACATGATGTGGATTCCTGGTCGCCTTGAAAACTTTCTAAAAAATGATGTTTATGTTGCTGCTTTCAAAGAAGGCAATGAAGCAAGTAAGATTATATTCAAGCAATTGTTTGGTAATAGTGAATACGATTTAAGAGCATCTGATACTTCATCTGAAGGTTGGTTGTATTTTTCTGCTATGTGCAAAGAAATTGAGAAACAACAACTTAAGTATGAAGTAGCTGTAGAAGCTATGAAGATGTTAAAACAACAAGCCTTTTCTGTCATGAAATCAACCCATGACCAGGCTATTCTTGAGCTCTCACCTGATGAATATGTTTATACAGATGGTAGGCATTGGACAGATGGGATAGTTAAGATTGTCAAAGCTAAAACTAAGACAGTTAAGAAGAACAAAAAGAACAAAAAATAACCTTCCCTGATGTGGGGTAGGACCAACCACCTTGCCCCACGCTTTACGATATGGAGTAGTAATGAACCCACGTCTAAGCGAAAATATCACAACCTTTCCTATGCCTTGCCCTACAGTTACTTATGTGATTCCCATAGTCCCTATACCATGGGCTAGACCTGGTAAGACACAATCTGGACAATCCTATGACACTCAACGACATGAGAAAGATGACTACAGAGAGGCTGTTGGCCCACAATGGGTTAAGAACACAGCATCAACTGTAGCCCTTGGCCCCCTACATCTTGATGCCACATTCTTTGTTAGGATTGGCCCATCAACTAATCATAAAGAGGATAGTTGGGCTATCACCCGGCCTGACTTGGATAACTATGTCAAATTTCTGCTTGATGCCCTTAATTTCTTATACAAAGATGATAGCCAGATAGTAAGTATGTATGTGAGAAAGGTATATCACCTCAACCCCCGCACAGAATTTAGGCTTGAACTATTATGAGTAAACCCAAAGTTAAGCCACTCATGCAATTACAACAACAACTTCCACCCCTTGACCAACAAGAAATAGGGACAAGGAGCGCTATGGCTATTGCTTTTGGACATGTTGACTTGGATCAAAGATTTCCAATACCATCTATTCCTAACTTAGAGAAGCTAGGAGAGGATCTGCTGCAATGGGCCAGAGTAGATATGAATGCTCTCAAGATACGTAGTTGGTTTAGAGCCAAAGGATTTAGCTATAGCGATATTGAGAGGATGAAAGTTAAGAGCAAGGTTTTTAATAGATATTACTATATGGCCATGGATGAGATAGGCGATAGAAGAGAGATTGGGGCCTTGGAAAAGAAACTTGATCCAAGCATAATCAAATTTACTATGCCATTGTATGACCCTGATTGGAAAGCACAACAGGTTGCAGAGGCCTCCCTAAAACAGCAAGCAGAAGGCAGAAGTGAAGGTACAATTATTGTAAACATGGCTCCTATACCTGCGGTGGCGAGTATTGAAACTATGAGTGAAACAGTAGTTGATAAGACAGATTAAGATGGGATGTCCAAGGATGTGGGGCCACTCACCTCTAAATATCACTCGTAGCCTATCTAATTTGCCCCAGGTTGCATTTTTATACCATGGGTGGTGTCATGACAAGGCAAATACATTTACGTTGATTGTAGGGCATCCTGATTCGTTTAATAATTTTGCATGTGGCTAACAAGCCTCGAAGCGATACCAGGATTTGCTTACATATAGAAAGGTTTGTTTCTTCATCCTTATTGGAATCCTGTGCGTTAGATGAGCGTGTTTGCGGAGCAATAGCGAATAGCACATCTTCGTGAATGCGACTGAGGGGCGTTCCCCCGATGAAGCATGAGCATTGGCGTGGTATTGGTTATAGTTAGCTTCTCTGTGTACAGGTGGTTGTATTGGTTTCATCTCTCATACTCTCTATATATTCCTTGGATAGAGATATGTACAGGTATTAGATAGGTTCAGGAAAAGAAAGAAAAGAAAAGAAAGATTAAATCTCTATCCCCTATAGTCCCCTTTCTCTTTGATAGAAAGAAAAGAAAAGAAAGAAAGAGTAACAACTATAACATTTATAACAATATAATTAAATATATGTTGACAGAGAAGGATAGTTATGATATACTTAATACATAAGGTGAGTAAAGATAGATGTTGGCTCTTAGCCTCTGGGTAATAGGGGAGCATGTCCAAAAATCAACAAATAACCAAACTTGCAATACCAAGACATATATAAGTATAGATAGTATCAAGTAGTAACTAGGGATTATAATTACAGATATAGTTATGTATAAAAAGTATGTAGGGTAAGTGTAAGTGGCTATCGTCGTATGTGAATAGGAGCTTCTCAACGAAGTAACTTGCTCCAGCCTTTTGGCTCACTTGATCTGATCTATATATATTATACTCCATGCAAATCATAATGTCAACATATATTAATAATTATACATAACAATTATAATTTTAACACAATATACCAAGTATAACACATAATAACACAAATGTCAAGCCGCGCAGACAATATATAAACATATTTAACATGTATAAATAAACAATGCCTGTTTGTCAAGAAAAAGACTTGAAGAGGTCCCAACTGATTTGTTCATAAGTTCTAACCATTAAGGAGCTATTATGAAACTTCTCCTCATATTCGCCCTATCATCTGCTCTTTCACTATCAGCATGCCAAGACCATGGCCATCTCGACTGCGATGACCTCGTACCAATCAACCATGTCATCCTACCATGCCCAGATCCAGTCATCCATGTTCCTATCCCCATCATGCGGCCACAACGACCAGTTATCATCATCAGGCCCATTCACCCTCCCATCTTTAGGCCAAGGCCACACTACCCCAGATACAGGCTACGCAGTCGTGTGCATCATGGCCATCACAGGATACGCAGTAGTAACCATACGCATAGGCATAGGACAAGGTCACATAGCCGAAGGTGCCGAAGATGAACACCCCTGATGCATTCCTCATATCATGCCATCGCAAGACCCGCCAGAAGACAAGGTATGGCAGCAAGAAGATCACCATAACCATCAGCCCTGAAATGTACGAATCCATCTCCCTCTCAGCCTTTGAGTTAGGCATAAGCAAGCAAGAGGTCATTGTCTTAGCTCTAACAGTAAAGGAGGGAGCCCATGAGTAACGCTGAGCTTGCATGGTTCATTGTCATCGTGTTCATATTGTTCTACACAATCCACTTCTGTGATGGAGGATGCTGTTAATGATTAACCTGAATGTCTTAACCCAACGCCAACGCAAGATCTATGAAGCCCACGACGAACTCTTCGAAGCCATCTTCAACTCACCCATGCTCAGGCACATTGACCCAGATGTTCTTGACAGGGTAGAAAGAGACCAGAGGGTGTTCTTCATAGACCAACTACTCAACGCAACATCATATGAGTACAAGCATCAAACAATCAAGTGGGCCAAGTCAAGTGTCGAGCATAGCCTCCGCTATGAGCTATCTGATCTTGTCAAAGGAGTCATCTCTATAATTGATACTATGCATGAAGGAGTTAAGGCGTGACCTATGTTGATTTTCTTATTGTTTTTGGGTTCAATTTTGTGTGTCTGTTTGTTGTGTTCTTTCTTAGAAACGATGTTCCCCATGGAGTAGATGAAGCATTCCATACCATCCTCACCAATCATCGCGACCCCAATTCAAAAGACACTAATTACTTCTATGGCCAAGAGTGGCTCAACGCCTCATCCAACACTCGATGGGTTTTGGAAGCAAAAAGTGTTACAGAAGATGGGCTAAGTGCCCATTGGCGTGATGTCACTCAACATCTCTTTAAGGTGACCAGGAGTGGCACAGGATCAACAAATATTGCTCAGGCAGTATGTGGTGGTGGTTCAGCTATTGCATCTGTCTCAAGTAGGCCCAAAGTTCCATTTACTCCATACCCACCCACCACATCCAAGAAATCTAAGAAGATGGGTGAAAAATGAAAAACCATAACAATTGCTCCTCAACAGACACATGTAGAAGGTTGTATGACCAACGATGTGATTGTTGTGATTGTTCGTGCGGACAGGACATAGTGATCTCTGTCGATGATGATTGTGATGATGACTACTATGGGGAATTTTGATGGAACACAGAATTGATTGGTTGCATGTTGATGACACCCTACCTACTGATGGTCAAGAAGTGGTTTTTTATGACGAAGATGAACCTTGGAGTGTCATAACAGGCAACGCGTCATATCCATGCCACATTCATACAGCCAGACAGGATGAATTGTGCTTTTACTCCTCAACTTTGTCACACCATCGCCTTATTGAGTGGTGGGTACCCATTGATTCCACATCACCCAACCACATAAAGAGATACAGGGGCAGGGCAAAGAAGCAAGAAGAGATAGAAAGGGAAAAGATCATCATGAAAACAGCTGAGCGTAGTAAAGTAAAGGGGGAAAATCTTGAACCAAGAAACGATGGGTACAACCTCCCTAAGTGCAACGACGGGTGCAAAAGAAATAACCTTAGATATGTTCCACCCACGTGACTATCAATCCCGCGCATTGGACATAGTTTTCAACAAAAAGTACAAGAAATGCCTCTTCTATTGGGCTCGACGCACAGGTAAAGACATCTTGGGGATCAACATCCTCAACTATGCTGCTCTCCTCAACCCAGGTTACTACATGTATGTCTTCCCTGAATACCAACAAGCTAGAAAGGCATTGTGGCGTGGGTTGACAAAAGAAGGCAAGAAGATCATTGACTACATTCACCCTGACACTATACGCAAGATCAACCAGCAGCAGATGACCATAGAGTACAAGAACAACTCTATCATCCAGGTGGTTGGGAGCAACAAATATGACTCCCATCGTGGCGTAGGGTGCAGTGGAATCATCTATTCAGAGTATGCCTACCAAGACCCAGGGGCGCACATTGCCTTGTCTCCTGGCTTGAAGTACAACGATGGGTTTGCGATCTTTTTAACTACCATCAATGGACATAACCATGCCAAGGATCTGTGGGATATAGCCATGGCCAACCCAGATGTCTGGTATGCAGAGAAGTTGAGTATCAATGATACCAAGCATATCTCAGCAGAAGATGTTCAAAAAGAGATCGATAGAGGGGAAATTAGTTGGGATATGGCCCAGCAAGAGTACTTTTCTAATTGGGATATTGGCCAGATAGGCTCCTATTTTGGTAAATACATCCAACGGCTAAGGTTAGCAGAGAGAATTACCAGCGTTCCTTATGATGCCAAGTTCCCAGTAAAAGTTGCCTGGGATATAGGAAACGATACAACCGCCATGATCTTCTACTATGTCGATGGCCCCCATGTAAAAATTATAGATTACTACGAAAATGCAGGGGCAGGTGTAGGTTTAGAGCACTATGCAGGAATATTCCATGAATATGCTCGAACTAAGGGGTATATCTATGCTACGCCAGCATGTGTCTTCCCCCACGATATGATTGTTACAGAGTGGGGTGGCCCAAACCAAACAAGGTTGCAAAAGGCTAGAGACTTAGGCATGACAGGCATCATTTGTGAGAAGAAGGAAGTGGATGATGGCATAGAGGTTGTAAGAACAACATTCCCAAGATTATGGATCGATGAGGTCAACTGCAAGCTATTGATCAAGCATTTAGGCAACTATAGACAGAAGTGGGATGGTAAGTTGATGAAATATACAGGCGAACCCATGCACGATAACGCGAGCCACGCGAGTGATGCCCTACGTTATCTCTGTATTTCGTTGAAGAAAGATGGAATAAGTGCCCTTGACCTAGATTCCCGATGGGCTTCAGTCCAGGGTCGAGGTGGAGCAGGGTTGCAGGGGTTTTTTAGTGACAACAAGTTTTGAGGATATATAAGCTATATTTACGATTCATGCCCAGACAATTGCGAACATTTCCAGAAATATACATGGTGTGAGTGTTTTGAAGAGCAAGAACTACAGAAATGGTATATAGAAAAAGCAAGAAAAGATGCGCTCAAGTTATACCTTCATCGCCCTGAGGTAGTTACCTGTGACGTGACAGACAAAGATTTGAAAGCATATAACGCAAGGCAGAAAGAAATCATGGATGAAAAAACCAAACCTGGTTCTTGGATCGATATCAATCAAATCCTCCCTGACCGCAACAAGCAGGTTTTGATTAGGGACAAGTGGAACGAAGTATATCTTGGTCGCGTCTGGATCGAATCCAAGAAAGTTAAGAGAAAAGTTGAAAAAGATGGCTGGTTTAAGTACGAAGAAGAGCTGGTCCCAGAGTTTAAGATGACCTGTGATGGTGATTTTGACTTTTCTGTCAACGACCCTAAAAACACCATAACCCACTGGGCCTCTATTCCTACATGCTAATAATCCCACAAGAAGACATCATATGCTGGCGATGTGAAACAACAGCAAAACTCCCAGGATGTGCATGTGGGGCAACTTTCCTTCCATCAAAGAGGGCGCAGATGATTCAAAGCAAGGATTGGGACATCACCATTTACAAATTGTTTATTGATTCTCTTGATTCTGAACTTTCAAAACTCATCGACAAATCAAATATGAATCAGGGATATGCGATCGCCCTTCAAGAGAAGAAAAAGATGTTACAGAAAAGGATAAATCAATGCACTGGCGTCATATAGATTGGGAGAAACCTACTGAGGACCAAGGGGTTTTTTGGTGGGATTGTACTTACTGGTGCCCCCTATCCGAACTCGCTCCTGACCCAGAGTTTGTGAAAGAATACATGCGACTAAAGAAGATAGAAAGGGAGAGAAATGCACGCAAATGAAATCAAAGAAGTAACAGAGTTTGTGATCGAAAGCAACTTGATTGAGGGAATCTATGGGGTGCCAACCCAGGAAGAGATTCTGTGCTTCATTCGATTTAAGGCACTTGAAAAAATAACCGTGGATGAATTGATCACCTTTGTGTCTATCGTGCAACCTGGGGCATCCTTGAGGGAAAAAATAGGCATGAACGTGAGAGTTGGTTCCTACTATCCCCCAAAAGGTGGCCCTGAAATGCGAGGCAAACTACAAGACATCCTGGATGCTTCAGCTTTTGTCAACGCTTTCAATTTACACATCATGTATGAACAACTCCACCCCTTCACTGATGGGAATGGTAGATCGGGCCGAGCCCTCTGGGCCTGGAAGAACAAGAGTATTAGAGGGGGTTTCTTGAAGAATTGGTACTTTCAAACATTACAAAATAGTTAATGGGTATTTTAGAAAATATATGGTGTTTTGCTTTTTGGATGATGCTACTCAACATTCACAATTCAATAGAAGCTTTAAGATACAAACGTTAAGAGAAAGAAAATATTATGGCAAGTTTTAATAGAATTATCATCATGGGCAACCTTACACGCGATCCTGAATGCAAAGCATTTGGTGACAAGTTGATGTGCAAGTTCACGTTGGCATCAAGTAGAAAGATCAAGGACAAAGATGAAACCTGCTTTGTTGATGTTGATGTTTGGGGCAACCAAGCTGTTAACTGTCAGCAATACATAACCAAGGGCAAATCTGTGTTGGTTGAAGGCAGATTGAAGCAAGATTCATGGGAAAAAGATGGGAAAAGACAGACCAAGCATTTCATTATTGCAGATAGCGTGACGTTTATGAGTCAACCAACCCAAGGTGTATCAATTACCCAAGGCGCGACAATAATATCAAAACTCCCATCATCTGATTCATCTGACGATCTTCCATTTTAATGTATAGGAGAAGAATGACAGCATCATATCCTGACAAAGTACTTTCCTACAAAACCTATGAGTCTATAGGCCACTTTGCCAAGTCAAGGCTGGGGCCCAAAGACAAGCACATCTCACCAAATATTGAAAAATCCATGACTTTTGAGCTCCCTAACCAGCAAAGTTTGGTGATTGTTCAAGAGAAACTTGATGGCAGCAATGTCTGCGTGGTCAAGAAAGATGGGAAGTTGATAGCCCTTAGTCGTAATGGGTTTGACTGTGCCAGTAGTAACCAAATCCAACATCTTGCCTTTAATGAGTTCATGCACCACTACTACGTTACTTTTGACAGATTGCTCCAAGAAGGTGACAGGATTGTGGGCGAATGGTTAATGTTGGCCCATGGGACCAAATATACTGTTGCCCACCCTCTTGAACTCTTTGTTGCTTTCGATCTCTTTTCCTCACGATATGGCGAAGCAAGGGTAAAAATCTCAGAACCACCTATTCATTGTCCCCCTCTCGTAACGAGGGCCCCATTCCTAGAGTTCATACGTAGGGTCAGCCCATTCTTCCGAACTCCTCATGTCATTCATATGGGTGGCGCCTGTAGTGTAGGCAGAGCAGAGAGACTTATGTCTGCATCTCATCCCAACTATGACTATGAAGGTTTTGTGTACAGGATAGAAGAAAGTGGGGTTTTTAAGAGCATGGCCAAGTATGTCAAGCATGACAAGGTTGATGGCAAGTATTTGATAGGGCAAGGGGAGCCTGGCTTCGAATTTACCTGGAATTTCGCACCAAACATAGAGAAGAAAGAAAACAATGATTAAAAAGAGAAAATCTACAGAAAGTTCAGTAACTAAAGATTTGCCTGATGGCTATCGTCGGTTGACTATGGTCATATCTGAAAAGCATCATAAAGCCTTCCTACAGATGGCTGAGCGTAGAGGCACAAAACTCTATTTAATGATGGGCGAGGCGTTTAAAAAATACATTGAATTTTTTGGTGGATGAGGCATATTTAGACAAAGATGACTAAGTTTTTTTCTTCATCACACTCTATCCAGTTCTCTCCTTTTGCTTAGTCATCTTTTGAAATTTTATGCTGGTACTAGCAGGTCCTTTTAGGTCTGATGCTAGCTAAGTAAGTGAAAACTGTGCCGGCACCAAATGTAGTCGCAGTAACTCAGTGGTCAGAGCACCCGCGTGAACGTGGTAGGTCGTTGGTTCGAATCCAATCTGCGGCTCTAGATTATGTCTTATCCCCATCATCAACATCCGAGCGTTGGCGGTGGGGTTTAAACTATATACATGGGAGAAGCATGCAATATCCAAAGACACAAACACTCTTCAAACGAACACAACCCTACAAACAACCTAAAAAGATCATTCTTGGCGATTACGCACACGAAGCCTTTGGCAATATCAAGTTATGGCGGGTGCAAGAGAAGATCGATGGCATGAACATACGCGTGTACTTTGAGGACAATGCGATCAAGATTATGGGTCGCGGCGAAGATAGCCAAATCCCTACCTCTCTTCAATCATTTTTTGAATCTTCTTCTCTCTTAGAGAACTATAAAGCTATGTGCCTACTAACCCCACATATTGCCAACCTACAACTGTTTGGTGAAGGTTTTGGGGGCAAGATCCAGAAGGGTGGCATTTACCGTAAGGATCCATCATTTATTCTCTTTGATACCTTATTGAATGGTCGATGGGGAACACGTGAAGAAGTGGGGCATATAGCGCTTTGCCTTGGTTTAGAACAACCACATGATTATGGATTAATGGATGAAGACGATATTGTGGACATGGTCCAGAGCAACAATGCTGGCATGTATGATCATCATTGTGGCCGCCCATACACCTTTGAAGGGGTAATTGCTCGTACAGACCCCTATTTGTTTGATAGAGATGGCAATAGAATCATGTTTAAACTTAAGGTAGAGGATTTTAAGAATGTTTAAGAACCCATTTAATAGAAAAATTAGAGATTGGGATCTTTTCAGCGTACAAAACATTAATGAGAGATTTAAGCATATTGAAGAATATCTTGAAGAAGAGAGCAAGAAGGTTAGTACACCCCAAGAAATCTTTGAAGTTGGAAGTCGACACTATGAAAAAGTATTAAGAAGAAATTGGTCAACGAGACTTGACTTCAAAGATATAACAGCATCTCGACCTGCAGTTGGGGCTGTAATCTACTTCTTAACCTCTAATAACCCAAGACCTGAAATTATATCTATAGGCACCGTAAAAAGATTGCTTATAGAACTAACAGAGAAAGACTCTAGTTTGATTGAAATAGAAATTATATCGTATGACAGTGGTGATCCATATACCTATAAAAATATTACGCTGTGGGGCATAAAAGAGTGGTAGGAGTTAACTATTAGGATGTAAGTAAGAAGAAGAGGAGAAGTAGCATGGCGAAGCGCAGTGAATTAACTGTTGGTAGTAAGCATGGAGTCTTTGTAGTAGTAGCAGAGGTTCCTATCGATGAACGAAGAGTTAGAGAATACGCTGAATTAATCCTACGATGCAACTATGGCAACCTTCACAATAGAGTAGTGAGCTCTTTTTCAAACACCAGTGGCGTGGCTCAAAAATCATGTCAGACATGCAGGAAGAAAGAATTTGGACCAGAGCCAAGACATGAGACCATGAGCCCTGCTGTAGCTTTTGTTAATCAGGAGAGAAACAAATGAGACCAATTAATCCAGGGTTTGAGCCTGGGACCAAGCATGGCATCTTCACTGTTGTTTCAGAAGTGCCACGAGAAGAAAGACGAACTCCTACTAAACGAGAGCTCATGATTCGCTGTAATTATGATGTTATTCATGCAAGAACTATTGACACCCTTGGACGGAGCCCTCGAAGATTATGCCTTATATGTTATAGAAAAGATCCCAATAGGCGCCACATACCCAGAGAATCAAAGAAATCATATTGGTAATCCTCCATTCTAGATAAAGACTTTTTTGCCCCCCCTTGGCCATACTTCTAACCTCAAAAAATAAGCACATTATTTTTAAGAGGGATAAGAAGTATGATGTTCCCCATATTCGGCAACGAGTACTACGACGAGAAACACCACGATATTATCGCTCGTATGAATGCGTTCTATGCTGAATCCATCACTGTTCATCAAAGCTTTTGGGCTGAATCTGACACTGATCTTCGTTTCTATTCAGGAGACGCAACAGTTTTTTCAGATCTGTATGGCAACCTGCCAGCCAACTTTAGAAAGCAATTTGGATTCAATCGCATACGTAGAGTTGTAAGCATGATTGAGGGGCATCAACGACGAAACCGAAAGAGTTTTGTTTGCACCCCTGTCGAAAATGCTGATGCCTTGACTGCCGACCAATACACCAAAATCTTTTCTTGGCTAACCCATAACGAAGGGTTACTGCATACAGTCAGTGATGCATTTCATGGCTCTCTTATAGGAGGCATGAACCTACTACAAGTCTATCTTGATTTTAGAGAAGACCCTGTATCAGGCAATATCAAAGTGATGAACGTTCCTGGGAACTCAACAATCATCGATCCCTTCTTCACCAAACTGGATTTGAGTGATTGTAACGCCATCCTGAAACGTAACTGGTTCACCAAGCGAGAAGTGATCTCTTACTACCCTGACTATGAAGATGAGATCATGGGCTTGATGGGCCAAGACAACAGAGATGGTAAGTTCCAGTTCCAACCTCAGAGTTACAATTATGGCATGAAAAATTTACTATCTGTCGATGAATTCTACTATCGTGACTTTCGAACACAGAAGATGCTTATTGATGCACAAACTGGCGAGACTCAAGAGTGGAAGGGCAAAGATAGCAAAGAGAGCCAAGAAGGCTTGAAGCAGTTTTTGCAACTCTACCCATCCGTTACGGTAGTTGAGCAACAAGTGCCTACCATTAACTTAGCTATCATCGTTCAGGGAAAAGTTCTGTATTCAGGCAGGAACCCTTTAGGTATCGATAGATATCCATTCGTGCCTGTAGTGGCTTATTATGAGCCATCCATGCCATACTATCCATACAGGATCCAAGGGGTAGTTAGAGGGTTGAGAGATAGCCAGTACCTCTATAACAGAAGAAAAGTAATTGAATTAGATATTTTAGAAAGTCAGATCAATTCTGGCTGGAAGTACAAAGAAGATGCCCTTGTTAACCCATTGGATGTATTCCTATCAGGACAGGGTAAAGGCTTGGCGCTCAAGCAAGAAGCTCAGATGTCAGATGTTGAGCAGATTGTTCCATCACAGATCCCTGCATCAATGTTCCAAGCGAGCCAATTGCTGGGTGATGAGATCTCACAAATCTCTGGTATCAACGAAGAGTTGTTGGGATCAGCTGACGATGACAAAGCTGGCATACTTGCACAGATGAGACAAGGAGCTGGCCTAACCACCTTACAAAACCTTTTTGATAACCTTGATAGAGCACAAGAACTCCTTGGCACCATCATTCTAGACATCATCCAAACCAACTGGATGCCAGGCAAAGTAAAGAAGATTCTGGAAGGCGAAGAGCCACAACCACAGTTCTATAACAAAGCATTTGGCGTCTACCATGTACGTGTAGAAGATGGGTTGAACACAACTACTCAGAAGCAGATGCAGTTAGCACAGTTATTGCACCTACGTGAAGTTGGGATCATGATCCCAGACGATGTCATTCTTGATGCTGTTACTGTTCAGAACAAGAACAAGCTTATGGAATCAATCAAAGCTCAGCAAGAGAAAGCTCAGCAAATGCAAGACATGCAAATGCAAGTTGAGATGGGCAAGATCCAAGCTGAAACTGAATTGGCACAAGCACGTAGTGTTGCTGATGAAGGCTTAGGCTATGAACGATACAGCCGTGTAGAAGAAAACAAAGCATTGGCTATCGAACGTAAAGCAGCAGCTGTACGTGATGAAGAAGCAGGGTTCTTCGACTTGGTCAAAGCTCTTAAAGAGATTGAGGGCATGGACATCAACCATATGAAAGAAATCATGGGCATCCATCAGATGCTCACCCAAAAAGCTGAAGATGAATCCAAGCAGACCACAGGGGAACCTAAAGTAACCCAGAAGGTTAAGAAGACAACCCCTGCAAAGAAACCTGTACCGAAAGGGCCTAAGGGTGCTTAATGCCAATCCCACCATTTGTAGCCTTCACCAACCCTCTTATGCAGCCAGCTATGCGACAGGTTATAGCTATTACCAATGCTCTTGTCCCTACCGTAACTACGAAGCAACCACATTTGTATATAACAGGCACTATTGTTCGCATGTATGTTCCTTCGGTATCAGTTGGGAAAAATTGGTACGGCATGCCTCAAATCCAACACCAACAAAGTGAGATAACGGTGACAGGGGCAAGCACCTTCACCCTTAATGACATCAATACAACATTCTACGATGCTTTTGTGATACCTGCAACACCAACCCAGTATGCTCAGGTGGTGCCCATTGGCGAAAACAACAACACCCTCAGAGCAGCAGAACACAATATCCTGGGGTGAGTACTCCCAGATATATCTACAAGCAATTGAAAAGACAAAGTTAGATCTCAGACAATTAGACATGGAGATCAGAATGACATTATCAGAGAAGCAAAGATTGTTTGGGAAGAACGTAGTGAGGCTATTGGCATACATAGGCCAACAAGATTACTCATTTACGTTTGGCGAAGCCTTAAGAACCCAAGAACAAGCTGACATCTATGCCAAATCAGGCAAGGGGATAACCCACAGCTTGCATATCAAGAAGCTGGCTATCGATCTCAATATCTTCTCACCAGGCGGCATCTTCTTAATAGAAGTCAAAGACTTGGAAAAGTTTGGGAAGTATTGGGAAAGTTTGAATGCAGACAATACCTATGGTGGTTTCTGGCATTTGAAACCAGATGCGGACCACTATGAAATGAACGACAATCTCTAATAGTTAGAGGTACCCCAAAGTGGGGTTTTTACAACCTTGCCCATAGGGGCAGTAACTAGAAAGGCCAACCATGGCAAAGAAAAGATTCTACTCAGGTGAATCAAGTTCAAGATCAGATGCTGGTATTCAACCAGTAAAGTCAAAAGGCGTTAATGGCGCGGGGATTTACTCCAATGCTGTTGAACGATTTGATGAAAAGTATGCTGGTCCTCTTCAACGCAGAAGAATGGAGAGAGAAGACTTCAGCATGCTTAACGAAGATCACACCAAGATGGCCAACATGCCAACTGAAGTGAAGATGGTTTACTACAGCAAGAATAGATACTCAACCTATGATCTTGATGACACCATTGCCGGTATCGACGAACAAATCTCAAAAGATCAACGCGTGGACGTTCGAAGAGATGGCTACGGACAAGGTCAGCAATAATAGGAGCTATCCATGCCAGCATGTCCTAGACCTAAAGGTAAGGCCACCAAAGTTGCTTATGGAATTCTTGGCAAGCCTGAAACCTTAGAAAAGAAATCTGAAAAAGACATGATCCGCGACAAGAAACTGATCTTTCAAGAGATCGCTCGAGCGCGATAGTCTACAGCATTCGGGAGTTCTGGGTAGGCTTCAATCCTGCCCAACTCCCATTCCACAGATAATCGAAAGAACACATGGCAAAGAAATGGGTACAAGCCGCAATTAAGAAACCTGGGGCCTTGCATGCTGAACTTGGTGTACCTAAGGGCAAAAAGATCCCAGAAGCAAAACTTAAAGCTGCTGAGAAAAAACCAGGCAAAGAAGGCAAACGAGCCAGACTAGCAGAAACATTGAAATCATTTAAGAAGGGTAAGTAATGGCTAAGAAAATCATGAGCAAGATGGAAAAGAAAGACAATAAGGTCATGAAGAATGACAAGAAAACAGCAATCAAAGACAAGAAAACCATGAAAAAAGACTGCTATAAATAAGCAAGAGTAGTAATGGAAGAAGAGACAAAGAAACCAACAAGCTATAGTGGCCACCAGCGTGAGAACGTAGGCAAGATAGCCACTGACCTCACAGCAAAAGCAACGTCGCCCCTAAGCCCCATTGAACTTGAACGAGAAGCCCAGAAAAACTATTTAAACGAACTGCTGGCAGCAATCGAAAAGGGCAAGAAGGTTTATGAGGGCGACTTCTATATCCATGTAGAGACGAAGTTAGAGAAACTATTACAAAATGTTACCAGGAATTACTTCTTCATACGAAGTACCTGCCCCACTCCATTCTTTGATCAGAGTGTATTCAAATACGACTACAAAGAAGAGAAGTTGACCTATATATGGACTGTGCCATGTAAGGATGCAGCCCACCATCTCAAAGAGTTCGCTATAGAGGTTGCCAAAGAAGAACGTGAGTTACTCTATATGGTACTCAAATACTTTGATGGCACCTTGCTCAAGATAGCCAAGAAGCTCAATGGTGAAACATCAGATCTTGATGTGATCATCACCATGAAATCTGAAGAAGAGAAATTTGTTACCAATTAAGAAAGATATATATCTATGCAAATGAGTGATCTCCCCCTTCCTCCAGGGTACAACCAAGCCAATATGGAACTAGCAGCACAAAAACTTATGGCCAAAGATGGCATACATCAAGAACCTATGGCCCCATCTGTTCCTGATCTTGATGCTTCATCTAACTTTATTGACTCTTCTCCTGAGCCTACTGTCGAACATACAGTAGAAGCTATAGAACAGGTTGAGACCATTAAGGTTGAGACTCCTCAAGCCAAAAACTTCAAAGAGCTGAAGCAACAGATGCTTCGTATGCAAAAAGAACGTGATGTTCTTGCCAGGCAACTCTCTGAAACAATACAAAGGCCCCAAACCTTTCCAGCTGACACCCTTCACACTGAAGTACCCTATTACAAAGATGACGAATACATAGAGGCTAAGCATGTCAATGCACTTGCTAAGCAGCTCGCAGACGTCCAAAACCAACTAAAACAGTTTAAAAGCCAGAGCACAGTTTCCCTTGCGGAGCAACGCCTCAGGATGGAGTTTTCTGACTTCGGTAGTGTATTCACTCCAGAGAACTGTCAAACGTTGAGCCTGCTTGATCCTGATCTCGCTTTGAGCATAGATGCTGACTCTGATCCTTACAGAAAAGCTAAGTTGGCGTATAGAAGCATCAAAAACATGGGAATTGATACACAGGATACTTTTGTGGAAGAGAAACAACGAATACAGGCAAATGCAGCCAAGCCTAAAACCATGGTACCCACAGCGGTACAATCTGGGACCTCACCATTGTCCAGGGCAGCATCATTTGAAAATGGGTTGACCCCAGCATTACAGAAGCAATTACAAAGAGAAATGGCAGAAGCAAGAAAGGGATTATAACTATGTGGAACCACAGCAAGAAGATCGAAGTAGTAATATTTGAAAAATATCCAGCCCCTCAAGAATATGTGTTCATTGACACGAACTATGGTGTCATCGAAGCACGCTACACCCGCTGGAACAATGAAGGCAAGTATGAGTTCGAGATCAAAGTAACTGCCAACGACAATATAGACATTAAGAAATTAGTTATTTACGCCTGGTGCCCTTATAGCAAGTTTGGCAAGCCAGAATCAAATTATGTTCGTTCATATCATATTACCATGGGCAATAGAGAACCATGGGGCCCAAGATAAACTTTCTTTCTCTTCTTCTTCTTCCTTATGGGTCGCCTGTGGGCCCATAACTTCCAACAGAAACTAATTGCGTATCCCTGATCCTCGCAAGATCATCAAAACCAATTCTGCTGTATATCGAGAGTCAGCTCCTCCATCCGTCTACGCATAAAGCTACGACGCGATGATTGGCGTACTATTCAGCCCCGCCAGCTTGAATGTTGTTCTTTGACACACTTTCAAGGAGAAATCCTAATGCCTATAACCACAACGGCCTCTCTACCAGCGCCTGTTCAGCAATCGTTCTCTTATAAGCTGCTCTCAGTGCCAGTTCCCACGATGATACATAATATTCCAGCGATGAGGAAGCAGATGCCACGCAATGGTGGCACAACCTTACGTATGAGACGATATAATGCATTACAAACAGCTATGGTTCCGCTTGGGAACACTGGATTGACGCCACCATCACAGCAATTAACCGCCGTAGACATTGATGCGACAATCTCATTCTATGGAACGTACGTCCAGATCAACGAACAGGTAACATTACAAAATCAAGATCCTGTTCTCAACGAAGCAGCAGCACGTTTAGGAGTATCGTTACGCCAAACAGAGGACCAACTCATGCGTGACATGCTTGCAGCTACGGCAGCCCAGATTGACTGCATAGCTGGACTAGGTGCAGATCAGCCAACATCGATCAGCAGCAATGATACGTCAACTGTTGTTAGAGCAT
>OBLU010000409.1_pt1 | contig 40911 bp, 33 predicted proteins | sample 1518681 | NCBI WGS metagenome assembly OBLU01 (sample SAMEA3539304, study PRJEB22396) | soil metagenome | biome: tundra; feature: field; material: soil | place: USA | collected 2010-05 | depth 0.15 m
GGAATGAAATCGAGATCCTTTTTGATGCCTATAAAAATATTCTACATGCAGACAAGACATATATGCAAAATGATATTGCTATAGAAGCCTGGATGTTTATCAACTTCATAGCCATACAATGGTATTACATTACTTTTAATCTGTTGAAAAAATACAAACTCAATAAAATTTATGCACCTTTGGATTTGATGATGAGGCTGACCGAAATCAAAAAAATTAAAATTAATAACCAATGGTATTTGAGTGAGGCAACTCAGTCAACCATTGATCTATTGAATAAACTTAAAATCACAAACCTATTCCCTAAAAAGGGAAGTTAGGGTTTAAGGTTATCCATTCTTACGATCATTAAAAAACAGGTAGCCAAAAAAAATTATGAGAGATACTAACCCAATAATAAGAAATATGTAATTGCGCCTTATAATTTGTTTCAAATTTGCATTAGAGTTTTGGTTCCCCTTTAATTTATACTCATTAAATTCTTCTGTCACTAAAGCCACTACACGACTCCTGATATGGTTAGAAGGTTCAACATAATTATTATGGTAATCATATAATCTTGCACCTTTAGTATACCCATTTTGAAAAGTTTGACCCACCTGGCCATTATTTCTGAAATAGACTTCTTTTCCGTCAAATTCAACTTTCACGAAAGCGTCCTGACCAATATACCCTTTGCCTTCTCTAAGTATTATTCTAATGGTATGAGTACTCTTATAAAGAATATTAATTGGTGCAAACTTTGTCCAGTAATCAAATCCATAATTCGGGACTTTCGGAATCGCATTATCTCCATTTCCTTCTGAAAAACTTTCTATTACAGCTAAGTAATTATTTTTTACCCATAATGATATTGGCGACGAATTGGCGTTATTACATTGCAATGCAAATATTATAGAGGCTTCACTGGTATTTGAATCTACAAATTTCGAAAAGTCTTGTAAGGTATATCCTTTCCATTCGAATATATAGGTATGATTCGAGTCAATAGTGGCATTTTCATTTCCGATCTCAGTTCCGGCATGATTTGCCTTGCCACCTTGACCAGGCACTCCATCGCGGATAATAGAATATAATTTCCCATATTGGGCATCAATATATAAATTTGGTTGAATATCCCTATAAAGTGCATAACTCTCTGGTTCTTTACCAGCCTGGCTATGAAAAGCATCCGCAACGGGGTAATATTCATTGTCTTTTTGATTAACGACAGAATACATAGCCGGGTCTGAAAATACAGGATGAAAAATTGTTTCAACATTTGAAGGGGCTTTATAATAATTGACATAAACTGTCATAAGATCAGCAGCAGTTTGATTTGAAGAATCTGATACTCTTAATTGAAAATACCAAACTCCCTGAGGCAATCCTTTGACAGTGGTTGTTGCAGAATCAGGAGAAATGATTGTTGCGCCACTTAAATAATCTGTTGAAACTTCTGTCCACAGGTAGGTTATGCCTTTTCCTTTACCATTTCCCGAAAGAATTACGCTATCTCTAGGTAAAATAATTATTTGGTCCTTACCTGCATTTACAGTTGGAATCTGGCTTTTTTTTTCTTTAGTTCCTAAGAATAAACAAGAAATAAGTGAAGTCGAAAAAAATAATGTAATTATTGGTTTATTCTTAAACAAAAAATCATACTATTTAAAAATAAAAATTCTACTCTTCCAATCAATTTCAATTTCATTAATTGTTAAACTATACTCCATTCAATAAATGCATTTTTGTCAATTCAAATCTTCCCATTTCTGGAAAAAAGAAATGACCTCCCCTTATTTTTACTTTCTATCGTGGAGGATATCGGGGTCGAACCGACGACCTCTTGCATGCCATGCAAGCGCTCTAGCCAACTGAGCTAATCCCCCATAAATAATTTACATCTCTGATCCAATAAATTTTGATGAAGCTCCCTTAATCTCCCCAAATCTCTTCCTTACCTTCCAGCCAGAGTTTTACTAGCCTGGTAGATACTGATTTTGGCCTTTCTAACGGAAAGCCCAGGGCCCGGTCCCAGCAAAGACTTGCTAACACGCCTAATGACCTCGATACCCCAAATAATACTGTATAAAATTCATATTCCACCATACCATAATGTTCAAGCAATGCCCCACTGTGTGCATCAACATTTGGCCAGGGGTTCTTTATCTTTGCAATTGATTGTAATATGGGTGGCACAACTTCATAAATATTCCAAACGGTTTGAACTAAAGGATCATCCGGCATATGCTTTTTCCCAAATTCCATTTGTGCCTCAAAACGAGGATCTGTTTTGCGTAAAACTGCATGTCCATAACCGGGAACTACTTTCCCCTCTGCAAGTGTTTTCTTCACATAGGTCTTAATCTGGTTTTTGGTCGGGAGTTCTGTTTTAAGTTCCTTGCGCATTTCAAAAATCCATTTTATTACTTCCTGGTTTGCAAGCCCATGTAAAGGACCTGCAAGTCCATTCATGCCTGCAGCAAAACACAAGTATGGATCGCTCAAAGCAGACCCGACAAGATGAGTGGTATGGGCTGAAACATTGCCTCCCTCATGGTCGCAATGTATGGTCATATATAATCGCATTAATTCCCTGAAACTCTCGTCTTCATACCCCAGCATATGGGCAAAATTTCCGGCCCAATCTAATAATCCATCAGGCTGAATGTGAACACCAAGCTTATATTTCCTGCGATAGATATATGCAGCTATGCGTGGTAACCTTGCTATCAGATCCATAGCATCATCAAAAACAGCTGCCCAATAATCCTTTTTGTTCATGCCTTCAGCATACTTTTTTGCAAAATGGCTTTCTGTTTGTAACGCCATTATCGCCACTACAAACTGTGTCATAGGATGTGCGTTCAAAGGCAATGCATCAATAGTATGAAATACGTGACCGGGTACATGGCTTCGTCGCTGCCAAACATTGCTTACATGCTGCACATCTGCCTCTTTTGGTAATTCCCCTACCAACATCAAATAAAATAAGCCTTCTGGTAATGGTTCACTTCCTCCTTCTGCCTTTGGTAATTTTTTCCTCAATTCAGGAATTGAATAACCCCGGAACCGAATACCATGCTGCGAGTCAAGCAACGATGTTTCAGTTACGAGGCCGGTAATGCCACGCATTCCCTGGTAAATTTGAGAGAGTTTTACTTCACCGATCACCTTTTCTCCATGCTCCTTCAATAGCTCTTTTACCTCTGCAGATAATATATCTGATTTATCCTTAAACTTATCTTTTATGACGCCCATTATTAAAAAATTTAAAAATTATTATTGTTTTTTCAAAGTAATTCAATCGGCCTAAAGTTAACAAGAGGGAAAATGTGAAACAAAAGAAATATCAAATTATTAGAATTATTTTGAATTCCGGACTAATAAATACCATGCTAATGCTCCAAAAACAAAGTTGGGCAACCATGCCGCGATCAGCGGCGGAAAATTACTTTTCATAGAAAAAACAGAAGAGAACCTGCCCACCAAAATGTATAATACGCAAATCAACACGCCAATAGCGAGGTGGAAACCACTACCTCCCCGAATTTTACGCGATGAAACCGATGCCCCTATTATCGTCAGGATAAATACAGAAACAGGATTTGCATTTCGGTTATGCTTTTCAAGCAATAATGTATTTACATCCTCGGCACCCCGTAATTTTTCAAGCTGAATATATTCATCAAGCTCAGGAGTAGAAAGCTTGTCTTTCATATATTCATCCCTTTGCAAATCACGTGGTTTAAAATTAAAATTCATTTGCATTTCCGGAATTGATTTAACCTGTTGGTGTAACCCATTAATGCTTCGTTCAACAACATTATTTAATCTCCATTTTTTTGAACCCGTATCCCATGCTATAGTTTGGGCCTTTAAGTTATAAATCAGATTCGTGTTCTTAAATTTCTGGATAAAGAAATTACTCCCATTCCGATTTATTGTATCATAATATCTTAACCCCGCATAAGAATTTGAATCAAGTTTAAAATACTTATTACTGATAGTAGAAGTATTTTGATAATTAGCGTAATTGTAATCAATATATTTTGAATTAAACGTAGCCCATTTCAGATTCGCTGCAGGAAGAACATATTGGTTGCACCACCAAAGAAATATGGTCAGCACAAGTCCACCAAAAATATAAGGTCTCAAAAATCTTCCAAAACTCACACCAATGCAGAGAATGGCAATAATTTCGGAGCGGTTCGCCATAATTGAGGTAAAAAATATCACGGACAGAAAGACGAAAAGAGGGAAAAGCATTGCATCAATGCGGGGTATAAAACCAAAATAGTATTGTTCTATGATTGTTTTGGCTGGCAGACCGGTCTTGGCAAAATCATCGGTTCTTTCACTTAAATCTATAATAACCACAAGTATAGTAAGAGCCAAAAGAAAAAACAGGAACGTTTGAAAGAATTTTTTTAAAATATACCAGTCAATAATTTTCATACTACCTCAATAATGAATAATAAGTTTCAAATGTAATTTAAAAATGATAGATAAAGAGAGTGCCCCAATGGTGCAGGTAAAAAGTTAACAGCATAATAAACCGCAGTCGTTTAGCAAAGCATCATACCTGAGCTATGATTAACAAAATGCTGTCAAAATAAATATTCAATTTGGGCAAAAAATAACCATGGATTTCCAGGTTCAAAAAAGGTCTTCAATTTTGCAATTGGTTATTCTTAATACTTATTTTTCCCCACGCACTAATTTGTAAGAATTACTAATGAAATTTCTTAATTGGCCTGATGATAATTGGCCATCAACAATAATCGTGTTCCAGTGCTTTTTGTTCATGTGGTATCCGGGCAGTACACAGGAATATTGTTCACGTAGTTCAACAGCTTCCTCAGGATTGCATTTCACATTAAATTGTAAAATTTCTGAAGAAAGCGATACCAGTAAAAAAATTTTATTGAATGTTTTAAATACCAGGGTATCAATTCCAAAAGGGAAACTTTCAGTAATGTCTTCCAACGATAAGGCAAAATTTCTTATTTCTTCAACATTCATGAGCCAATAGAATAGCTGTAATTAATTCTCGAATTCAAAAATAAAAAACCAGTAATAAAAAATAAGATGCATATGTGAAATAACTTGCAATTATTTTTCTTCTGGATCCAAAATCCCTGTGATGAAATTATTTGCTAATAATAATTTTGCTGCCTCCTTCACATCTTTTGCTGCTAAAGCCTTTACGTGTTTTTCATAATTGATAAAATAATCCGGGTCATTACCCGGGAAATAAATATTTTGAAGGTTCGATAGCCAGGTTCCATTTTCATTAATGTTTACTTTATACTGCTCTAACCATTGCTGCTTCACCTTTTCCATATTTTCCATTGATGGGCCATTATTAATCAGATCCCTGATTTCTTTATTTGCTGCGTACAATAGTGTATCTACTTTTTCAGGACCACAAGGAAGCTGCACAAAAAAAGTATAATACTGATATGGAAGTTTTTTAAAACGAGACTGAGTTCCTCCAGTATAAATTCCCTGGATCTTTTCTCTTAATTCTTCAATTATCCGGATATTTAATATTTCACTTATTGCGTCGGCTTTCATATCAAGTGCATCACTGTATGGAACTTCGCCACTATACACTTCAACAATAAGGCTTTTTTGTTCTTTTCCTTTATGCACAGTAAAATTTATTTTTCCCTTTGCCGGCCTCACTCTATTATCTACGTATTGGAATTTTTTTGGAGAGGAGGGAAGGCTGGTAATATATTTTTCGATCAACGGTTTTAATTCATTTTCACTAATACTACCCACAAATGTAAAATGCATCCCAAATGCATTTCCAAATCGTTTTTTGTAAATCTGCATAAGCCTTGGGAGATTAATCTGGTCAAAATTCTCTGGTTTTGGAATTGCGACCGGCGCTAATGGATTATTCTTATAGACAACTTTATATAATGTATCAACAAAAACTACCTGCGGATTAGAACTTAAAAATGTCAGTTGCGCCTTGTTTTTCTGTATATATGATTTAAACAGGGTTGAGTCCATTCGCGGTGATGTGAAATATAAATACATTAATTGCAAGATTGTTTCCACATCCTTCACAGAGCTGCTGCCACTAATACCTTCCGAGATATTTGAAAATACTGGATTTACTTTAACTGTTTTGCCTGAAAGCGCCTTTTGTAAATCGACTGGTGAAAAGTCTCCCACCCCCATGCTACTGATTACTGATGTAGCATATTCCGCATTAAACTTATCCCTTACGCCGTAATTATTTTTACCTCCCGGTCTTACTCCACTCATCAATATTTCATCATTTTTGAAATTAGTATTCTTAAGAGTTACAGTAATTCCATTACTCAAGGTAAATTCTTTCGTCCCTAATTCTGTATTAATTTTTGTTGCAATAATTTTTCCTGGTTTAGGAACAACTTTGAGTAACGTAGTGGAAATTACTTTTTCTTCGTAAGGTTTAATATCCATTTTTCCAACAGATTTTACTACAGAGAGCAGATTTTCTGCTGTAGGTAATTCTTTCCCTGATTTCTGTTCTGGCCCCAGAAGAGCAATAAATTGTCTAGGATTTTGTTGCAGCTTATTGCCAATTTCATTTATATCATTCAAGGTTATTTGGGGCAATAATTCTTTATAGTATTTATAGTCGTTATCGATACCGGGAATTGGTTCCTGTGTTAAAAAATTTTGGATATACTCTGAAACATAATTCGCCGATTCGGTTTTATCTTTTTCATTATTCATTGTTTCCATTCTCTTGAGCATATTACTTTTTGCCCTGTCAAGCTCTGGCTTCGTAAATCCATATTTTCTTACCCGTTCCAATTCTGTTTCAAATGCTTTCAGGCCTTCGGTCCTGTCGCTGTTTCCCAAGCCAATGTTAGCGCTGAAAGATTCATAGCCTCTTGCATAAGAATCAAAATCAGTAAATGCATAGAGAAAAGGCGGGTTTTCCTTTTGAGTAAGTTCGGGTAATCGTTGGTTGAGAAGTGTTGTGAAAAGATTCTTTTCAATATCTATTTTATAATCATTAAATGTGTGTATAGGCTCAATTTTGCTGGCAGAATAATATACAATCACTGTATAATTAGTTGCTTCTTTATCGGTTACCACCTTAGCTGTATTTTTTTCATATGAGGGTACTGCCGGATGAATTCTTGGCCTTTCATTTTCCGGATTTTTTAATCTGCCAAAATATTTCTTAACCAGGTCTTCTGACATCCCGGGATCAATATCACCTACTACTATGACAGCCATAAGGTCCGGCCTGTACCAATCCTTATAAAACTTTCTAATAGTTTCATAGCTGGCGTGCATGATTATACTATCAATCCCAATTGGAAGGCGCTTCGAATATAATGAACCAGCAAAAAGGTCGGGGTAAATTTGCCTATACATCCGGTCATTTGATCCTTTTCCCAATCTTCTTTCTTCAAGAATTACAGGACGCTCACCATCAATATCGTTGCTATCATAGGTAACATTATGGGCCCAGTCTTCCAAAATTTGAAATCCTTTTTCAATATTACCAGGCTTGTCAGTGGGGATGGGAAGAATATAGGTAGTTTCATCGAAAGAGGTTCCTGCGTTCAAATCATTTCCAAATTCCACGCCTATAGATTGCAGGAAAGAAATAATATCATTCTTCTTAAAATGAGTTGTGCCATTAAACGCCATATGCTCGCATAAATGAGCAATCCCCTGCTGGTCAACATCTTCAAGAATAGATCCTGCATTTACAACCAATCTCAGCTCAACTTTTTGTTCCGGCTTTTTATTATTTCTAATATAGTAAGTCAGTCCGTTGTCCAATTTTCCAATCCTGACGTTTGGGTCAACAGATAATGTATCGTTAAGATTTATTTGTGCATTAGCAGCATAGCCAAAGCAACATAGTAATAAAAACAAAATTCTAAAAAATTTCATGATTAAGATATTATGATAAAATGAAGAGGAGCAAATATAACTTAACAGTAAATAAATATTTCCCTAAATAGGACAAAAAATCATTACAATAAAAAAGTTGCCAAATAACTGCCGTTTAAATCTCATGCAATGCATAAAGACATTTGGAAAGACTCATATGCCAATCTGGAATTTCAATGTTAAGTATTGATTTTATTTTAGAAGTATCCAATACTGAATATTTTGGTCTTTTTGCCGGCGTAGGATATTGCTCAGTAGAAACTGGATAAATAGTACAACTGCTCTTTACCAATTCTTTTATTGCCAATGCAAAATCAAACCAGGTAGTAATTCCACTATTACAGTAATTAAAAATACCGCCATGAGCATTATTATGTTCAAAGCCTTCTATGAATTTCATAATAACTTCAGCAAGATCTGCAGCATTGGTGGGACAGCCCATCTGGTCATTAACTACATTCAGGCTTTTCTTTTCCTTAAACAAGCGAATCATGGTCTTAACAAAATTATTTCCATAAACAGAATATACCCATGAAGTTCTTATAATAAGCGCTCCGGGATAATGACCCTGAACAAGTTTCTCCCCTTTAAGTTTGGACAATCCATAAATGTTTATAGGTGCAACCGGATCATCTTCTTTTAGTGGAAGATGTTTTGTGCCATCATACACATAGTCTGTGGATATATGAATGAGTTTTGTTTGGTGATTAGAACAAACTTTTGCCAAATTGCCTGCAGCATTTCCATTAATAAGAAATGCCCTTTCACTTTCTGTTTCGGCCTTATCCACGGCAGTGTAAGCAGCACAATTAATGCAATAATCAATTTTTTGTTTTTTAAAAAATTTATTTAATAAGTCTGAATCTTCAATAGGAAGAACATCTCTGGAAGTAAATAAAAAGTTATAAAGAGAATAGTGATGAGAAAGCTGCCGGATTTCACTCCCTAATTGACCATTCGCGCCGGTTACCAAAATGGCTATTTTATCATTTGAAATCTCATCTGTATTTTCTATACTACCCATTAAATACAAAGTTATGCGTAGAATTTTGAAGGGTAGGGAGAAAGGAATCTTTCTCGGAAATAATCGCCTTTTCAGGAGCAATTTGCCAGTCAATTTCTAATGCTGGATCATTCCATGCAATGCCGCCTTCGCTGTCTTTGTTGTAAAATGAATCACATTTATAAAAGACTTCGGCAATGTCACTTACAACTGAATACCCATGGGCAAAACCCTTAGGAATTAAAAGCTGCTTCTTATTTTGTGAAGACAATTCTATCGCAAACGCCATTCCGTATGTTGGTGAATTTCTCCTGATATCAACGGCTACGTCAATAATGTTACCATTTAAAACCCTTATTAATTTGGTCTGTGCATAAGGCCCCAACTGGAAATGGAGACCACGAATAACCCCAAATGAAGAACTTGCCTGGTTATCCTGCACAAAATCAATTTCAACTCCCCCGGCTGAAAAAACTTTTTTATTATAGCTTTCAAAAAAATAACCGCGGTTATCATCAAGAATTTTAGGTTCAAAAATCAGCAATCCGGGAAAAGAAGTGGATATAAAAGGCATTAAAAAAAATTTATACCTTATTTAAAGGATTCTTGGCAGTATACAATTGTTTAAAAAATTCTATTGTTTTTACCAACCCGTTTTCAAATTTTGTAGTGGGCTCATAATTTAATAATTTTTTTGCGAGGGAAATGTCAGCAAGAGAATTCCTTATGTCGCCTTCTCTCGGTTCCCGATGGACTGCGTTTACATTACTTTTTAAATATTTCTTTATAGAATTGTATAGAAAATTAATAGAATAATTCTCCCCAATGGCTACGTTATAAACTTTATTTCTTGCTTCATCATTCTCAGAGAGCATTGCCTTTATATTTATTTGTACAGCATTTTCTACAAAAGTAAAATCCCTTGTTTGATTCCCATCTCCGTTTATGAATGCGGAAGTATTATTCATGATAGCCTTTACAAAAAGTGGAATAACTGCAGCATATGGTCCGTCAGGGTCCTGCCGCGGTCCAAAAATATTGAAATAGCGGAAACCCAAAACGGGAATATTATACACTCTTGAAAATACATCGGCATAAAGCTCATTTGTTTTCTTACTAACTGCGTAAGGAGATAAACAAATGCCGGTTCTTTCTTCTCTTTTTGGCAAGGTTGGTTCGTCCCCATATACAGATGAGGATGATGCATAAACAAATTGCTTCACATTATTTTCTACAGCAGCTTTTAAGACATTCACGAAACCGCCAACATTCACATCGTTTGTTAAATATGGTTCTTTGATGGAACGTGGAACAGAACCCAATGCCGCCTGGTGTGAAACATAATCAATACCCTTACACGCATGCCTGCATGTTTCAATATCCCTGATATCACCTTCAATAAATTCAAAAGAAGGATAATGCCTGAGTATATCAAGATTCGATTGAAACCCATTGGATAAATTATCCAAAACCCGCACTTTATCAGCCTTATTTTTTAATAAGTATTCGGCTATATGACTACCGATGAAACCAGCCCCTCCGGTAATTAAAAATGATGACTTGTTTAGATCGGAATTATGAAATGTATGGTCCAATTTTTATTTTTTTTAAAGACTCCAATAAGTTCTGCTCTTTATTTTACCTCGATATATCCCTTTTACGTCGGCAATAATCGCATTTGGTTTGGTAATTTTCGAAAAAGCCTTATCATCCATTTTTAAATAATCCTTATGAGGAACGGTTACAATTACAGCTGAATAATCATCAAGTAGTTTATCGGTAAGTTCAAATCCATATTCATGCTTCAATTCATTACTGCTGGCATAAGGATCGGTTACATGTACCTGCAAAGAATATGATTTTAATTCTTTTACTACATCGGCCACTTTCGAGTTTCTTATATCGCTCACATTTTCCTTGAAGGTAACCCCCATGATCAAAACTTTAGCCTTTTTTACGTCACCATCATTTTGGATTATGTGCATTAAAACCTTTTTAGCCAGGTGAGCAGCCATTCCATCGTTTATTGACCTTCCGGCAAGAATAACCTGGGATTCATACCCAAGCAAATTTGATTTATAGGTTAGGTAATAAGGATCCACACCTATGCAATGTCCGCCAACCAGACCAGGCTGAAATCTTAAGAAATTCCATTTTGTTCCTGCCGCTTCAAGCACTTCAAAAGTATTGATGTCCATTTTATCAAAAATAATTGAGAGCTCATTCATCAATGCAATGTTCAAATCTCTTTGTGTATTCTCGATAATTTTGGCGGCTTCGGCTACCTTTATACTGGAAGCCTTGTGCACACCGGCCTTCACTACTAATTCATACACTTTAGCAATTGTATCCAGGCTTTCTTTATCGCACCCGCTCACAACTTTTACAATACTGCTTAAAGTATGCTCCTTATCTCCCGGATTAATTCTTTCAGGAGAATAACCTAATTTAAAATCTGATTTAACCTTCAGGCCAGATAATTTTTCTATTACCGGGAGGCAATCTTCTTCTGTACATCCGGGATAAACCGTACTTTCAAAAACTATATAATCGCCTTTCTTAACAACCTTTCCCATAGTGTTACTTGCCTTTTGAACCGGAACCAAATCAGGTACATTATGTTTATCAACAGGAGTGGGAACGGCTACAATAAAGAAATTAGCTTCTCTTAACTTATCTAAACTATTGGTAAATTCAATATCGCAATTTTCAAATGCTTCCTTTTCCAATTCTTTGCTGGGATCACGGCCCTTCTTCATTAATTCTATTCTTTCTGCATTAATATCAAATCCAATCACCGAGATTTTCTTTGCGAATTCAAGAGCAATGGGAAGTCCAACATACCCCAACCCGATTACTGCCAGCTTCTTCTTCTTATTTATTAAGTCCTGATACATTTTCATTATTTGTAATTAATTTTTACTTATTTAATACTTATATAATCAACTGAAAAACCATCTAATTATTGTGTACAATAATTGGAGGAATTCCTACCTTCTGCTTTCAAATTCTTTTGGCAATTTATACAAATCTTCTTTTGGCAAAGACTTGAAATATTCATAGGTAATTTTCAATCCTTCGGACCTGTTTACTTTAGGCTGCCAGCCCAATAGCTGCTTGGCTTTTGTGATGTCCGGCTGCCTTTGTTTAGGATCATCCTGTGGCAAAGGCATATAAACAATTTCTTGTTTGGTTCCGGTAAGCGCAATGATTTCTTCAGCAAATTCCTTCAATGTTATCTGGTCAGGATTGCCAAGATTTACAGGCTTTGAATAATCACTAAGTAGCAGCCTGAATATACCATCAACCAAATCATCCACATAACAAAAACTTCTTGTTTGGCTTCCATCTCCAAAAACCGTTAGGTCCTCCCCTCGCAACGCCTGTCCTATAAAGGCAGGTAAGGCTCTGCCATCATTAAGCCTCATTCTTGGCCCATAAGTGTTGAATATTCTTACAATTCTGGTTTCTAATCCATGAAAAGTATGATAGGCTGTCGTAATCGCTTCCTGGAAACGCTTGGCTTCATCATAAACTCCTCTTGGACCAACCGGGTTCACATTTCCCCAATATTCTTCATTTTGCGGATGCACAAGCGGATCGCCATATACCTCGCTTGTAGAAGCCACTAAAATCCTTGCTTTTTTTGACAATGCCAAACCAAGGCAATTATGTGTTCCCAGTGAACCAACTTTTAAAGTTTGAATTGGAATTTTTAAATAATCAATCGGGCTTGCCGGAGATGCAAAATGTAAGATAAAATCCAGTTTCCCGGGGACGTGAATAAATTTCGAAACGTCACAATGATAAAATTCAAAATTCTCTAACTTGAAAAGATGTTGAATATTTTTGAGATCCCCCGTAATGAGGTTATCCATTCCAATAACATGCATTCCCTCCTTAATAAACCGATCGCATAAATGTGAGCCTAAAAAACCTGCTGCACCCGTAATCAGGATTCTTTTTTGATCCACTTGCTTTTTTTTAAAAAGATAGTTATTTATTTATTCCCGGAATCTCTTTTCTTAAATATTTAGTATAGTTACTTCTTTGAAATGAAACCATTATTTTTTACCAACCACCCTCCTCCCGATACTTTCATAGTAGAATCCCATTTCTTCCATTTGAAATAATTCGAAAAGATTTCTTCCATCAAAAATTACGGGTCTTTTTAATAGTGACTTCATCCTGTTGAAATCAGGTGTCCTAAACTCGCTCCATTCAGTTGCAATAACCAGGGCATCAGCATTTTGAAGCGCTTCATATTGATTATTTGCATAAGAAATTTTCTCAACGATTTCATTTTTGGCGTTTACCATTGCTTCAGGATCATATGCAGAAATGCTTACACCTATAGCGGATAATTCTTTAATAATTTGCAGTGATGGTGCTTCCCTTAAATCATCTGTATTTGGCTTGAAAGATAATCCCCATAACGCAATTTTTTTTCCTTTCAATTCATTATTAAAAAAAGAAATGATTTTAGGTATTAGGTGAACTTTTTGATTTTCATTAACCACCATAACAGCCTCAAGTATTTTAAAATCGTATTTAGCGCCATGAGCAGATTTTGTCAATGCTTTTACATCTTTAGGAAAACAACTGCCACCATAACCAATACCCGAAAATAAGAATCTCCTTCCTATTCTATCATCGCTTCCCATGCCTTTTCTTATCAAATCCACATCGGCTCCAACTCTTTCACAAACCTGGGCCACCTCATTCATAAATGAAATTTTAGTAGCCAGGAATGCATTTGCTGCATATTTGGTGAGTTCCGCAGATCGTGCATCCATATAAATTATAGGATTACCCTGGCGAACAAATGGGGCATATAATTGACCTAATAATTTCCGGGCTCTTTCTGAAGAAGTCCCAATTATTACCCGGTTAGGTTTCATGAAATCTTCTACGGCTACACCTTCCCGTAAAAATTCCGGGTTGCTTACCACATCAAAAAGTAATGCTCCGTTTACAATTTTTCTTTTCTGTAAATTTTGCATAATTACTTCATGCACTTTCTCTGAAGTGCCAACTGGCACCGTGCTTTTATCAACAATTACTTTATAATCGTCTTCTGCCAGCAAAAGGCCAATCTCCTTGGAAACACTCAAAACATATTTTAAATCTGCGCTGCCATCACTATCTGGTGGTGTAGGTAATGCAAGGAAAATAATGCTTGCATCTTTTAAACCTTCTGCAAGAGAAGTCGTGAATCTTAGGCGCCCTTCCTTTTCATTTCTTTCAAAGATTTTCTCAAGGCCAGGTTCATAGATAGTAACTTTTCCCGAGGTCAGTTTTTTTACTTTTTGCTCATCAATATCCACACAGGTAACCATATTTCCAGTCTCTGCAAAGCATGTCCCGGTAACTAATCCAACATAACCCGTTCCTATTACTGCAATATTCATCTTTATGATTTATTTACAAACTCTAATACTTTTTCAATTATATAATTTTGCTGCTCTTCATCAAGTTCGGTATGTATTGGTAATGAAATTACTCTCTGAGTCAGCCATTCTGTATTTTTAAGTTTATAATCATGGTCGCCAAATGAGTCAAACATTTTCTGCTTGTGGGCTGGTACCGGATAATATAACATCGATGGTACATTGTTTTGGGCCAAAAAATTCACAAGCGCTTGCCTATAACTCTCCGGATTATCTATATTCTCAAGTTTAATAGTATATTGATGGAATACATGCTTACAATAATCTGCTCTAAAAGGAGTATTTATTAGCTGATTATTTGCAAAAGCTTTGTCATAAAAATCCGCGGCTTTTCGCCTTTCATCAATATAGGAATCCAATAACGGTAATTTAATGTTTAATATTGCCGCCTGCAAAGCATCTAACCTGGAATTACAACCAACAATTTCATGGTAATACCTCGACTTTTGACCATGGTTAGCAATCATTTTTAATTTTTCAGCAAGTTCATCATCGTCTGTAAATATTGCACCCCCATCTCCATAACAACCTAAATTCTTGCTCGGGAAAAAGGAAGTGCAACCTATTGTTCCGATAGTGCCGGTTTTTTTTGTTAAGCCATTTTTGAAATAATAATCAGAGCCGATTGCCTGCGCATTATCTTCTATTACAAATAAGTTATTCTCGTTGGCAATGATCATAATTTCTTCCATATTGGCAGAGTGGCCATACAAGTGGACCGGAATTATCGCTTTTGTTTTACTGGTGATAGCCTTTCTAATCGCTTCCGGATTAATACAAAAGGTATCTGCATCAACTTCAACAAAAACCGGTTTCAATTTCAAAAGGGCAATTACTTCAGTGGTCGCAATGTAGGTGAATGAGGGAGTTATCACTTCATCTCCGGACTCCAAGCCCAGCGCCATCATGGCAATCTGAAGTGCATCTGTTCCATTGGCACAAGGAATTACATGTCCCACTCCAAGATATTGAGACAGGTTTTGGCTAAAGGAATTTACATTCGGACCTCCTATAAATACGCAACTTTCTATTACATCGAAAACGGCTTTATCTATTTGGCCTCTTATTTTAGCATATTGCCGCCTGAGATCAACCATTTGAATTGGAATCATACGCACCTTTTTAAAAGTCGCAAAGATAGCAATTGGAACAGGAATAGGAAATATAGAAGAAAGACTGCGCAATTCTTTGGAAGAAATTAGATTTGTAATAAATTTTTTTATTTTGATTACCCTCTATAATATTTTTCTGGCCGTTTATGCTGCAGGGATACATTTTGTATCTTTTTGGAATTTGAAAGCAAAATCGTGGGTAAAAGGAAGGAAAGACCTTCTTAAAACTTTAAAAGAAAATTATCCATTAACTGATGAAAAGAAAGTTTGGCTCCATTGCTCCAGCTTGGGCGAATTTGAACAAGGCCGGCCCGTTTTAAAAAAAATGATTGAAAGCTATCCGAATGTACAATTAGTAATCACTTTTTTTTCTTCATCAGGTTATGAAATAGCAAAAAGAGACAAGGATTTTCAACAGATTTATTATTTACCAATGGATTCGCCTGCCAATGCAATTTCCCTCCTGAATATTTTGAAACCAGATCTTGTTCTTTGGGTAAAATATGATTACTGGTATTATTATTTGCGGGAAATAAAAAAAAGAAAAATTCCACTTCTTCTTATCTCAGCCATGTATCATGAAAACCAGGTTTTTTTTAAATGGTATGGAGGTTTCTTTAGAAAAATGCTTCCTTGCTTTTCGCATTTTTTCTTACAAAATTTGCATTCAAAGCAGCAACTGGATCTTTTAATTGATCCTGAAAAAAGCACCGTAACGGGAGACACCCGGTGCGACAGGGTAATTAATATAGCAGAAAAATTTATTGACGTAGCGGGGATAGCTGAATTTTGCGGAGACAAAAAAGTGATAGTAGCAGGAAGCACCTGGGAAGATGATGAAGCGGAATGGACTCATTTTGCAAAAATTCATCCCGAAATAAAATTTATTATTGCTCCCCATGAAGTCAACGATGAAAGGCTAAAGGACGTGAAGAATGAATTCCCTGACTCAGTTTTTTACTCTGGATGGATGAAGGATCAAAAACATATTGCATCAAATCAGGCAGCCGAAGTTGACAAGCCCGTAACTCAAGTCCTGATAATCGATAATATCGGAATGCTTTCCCGTCTTTATAAATATGCAACGATAACCTATATAGGTGGCGGATTTGGCTATGATGGTTTACATAATATTCTGGAAGCTGCGGTTTATGGAAAACCAATAATTTTCGGTCCTGAATATGAAAAGAATTTTGAAGCTTCGGATTTAATGGATTGTTCCGCAGCTATTACCATAGATAATGCCCTGGAACTTGAAGATGTGGTAAGTAAGTTATTGAATGATGAGCAGGAACTTGCATCAAGAGGAGCGGCCGCTAAAAAATATATCTATGAAAACGCAGGGGCCTCAGAAAAAATACTATCCTATATTCAAATGAATCGCCTTCTTACCAATTGATCAAATTGCTTTACAACCGGGTGGCTATCATGCCAGCCAATCTTCACTTTTAGCTCTCGCCTTATCCAGAATTCTGCCTCTGCCAGTATTGTGAAATTCTGAATTGTTTTGATGCTCCGTTCGTACATAGCTTCATCCCCACGAAATAATTCATTGATAAAAACAAATCGGTCATTTACGCCTATCGCCTTTTTTAGGTCTTTGATTGGAGCTTCAGTGAGTTTTTCAGAAAGCTCCATTTTTACTTCTTTTAACTTATCATTTAGCGATTCAGGATATTCAAATGCTGTTTCGGTAATTAAGTTAGTAACATTTTCGTGCGGTTTCTGATGAGCAAGCGTAGGAACTTCTTCAAGAGGATCATATATAAACCGGGGCCTTACCTTGGTACCCAAAGCATGAGCGGCTTCTGCATTTCTTTTTATTTGCTCAAGTTCTTCTTCAATTTCCTTTTCATCAATTTGTAATACTTCAATTACTTTTTCTTCTGACCTTTCTGTAGGACCTGAATAGGATTGAAGGATGGTTTTACTTTCCTGAAACACCTGGAAAGATTGAGGCATTATAACAGATACTATTTCCTTTTCCAAACTTTTTATAGTTCCGGAATAGCTTTGTAATTCTGCCTGCAACATCTGAACAGTATGCAATAGCGCTTTCACCGAAGCTTTATCATCCAATTGCTTTTGCAATTTCTTTATGAGTGTAGATACCCTCTCCATGTAATAAAAATAATTGTATTATATTACTTTGCAGGTTATTATTCGATCGTTTACGAATAAAGAAAAAATCCTTTTAACCTTGCAAAGTGAGCTAAGGTACAAATTGAATTCAAAAAGAATTACAAAAAATGTTTATAGAACCTAATTTAAGCGGGGAACGCCGGGGATGGATTGAGGTAATTTGCGGCAGTATGTTCAGCGGTAAAACAGAAGAGTTGATCCGCAGACTGAAAAGGGTTAAAATAGCTAACCTCAAAGCCGAAATTTTTAAACCATCCGTGGATGTACGGTATGATGAAGTTAAAATTGTAAGCCACGATGAAAATAAAATTCAATCTACACCGGTAGATAATTCACAAACGATATTGTTATTGGCACAGGGCGTAGATGTCGTCGGCATTGATGAAGCGCAATTTTTTGATGACCAGATTACTCATGTTTGTGAAAAGCTTGCACTTAGCGGAATAAGGGTAATTGTTGCGGGGCTCGACATGGACTATAAGGGTAAACCGTTTGGTCCGATGCCTGACCTTTTAGCAATCGCCGACTATATTACTAAATTACATGCAATTTGTGTTAAGTGTGGTAATATAGCGAATGTCAGCTATCGAAAGGTCACCGGAGGCGACCAGGTTTTATTGGGAGAAAAGAATTTATATGAACCCCGATGCAGGATCTGTGCTGCTTTGGGATGAGATTTCTCTGGTCTTTCAGAATTATACACTTACCGAGAAACTACATCAATGGCAAAAATTATAATCACCTTATTGAGAAAAGACTTTTTGCTGGAACTCCGGCAAAAGCATACATTTTTTGGAATACTTCTGTACGTAGCCTCAACTATTTTTGTATTATACCTCGCGATGGGGCAACCTGAAAGCTCTGTTTACAATGGCATTTTTTGGATGATACAATTATTTGTTTGCGTAAATGCTGTTGCTAAGAGTTTCTTGCAGGAAAGTAAAGGCAGAATGCTTTATTTCTATTCTATTACCAGCCCAATAAATTTTATTATTGCAAAGCTCATATATAACGGCATTGTGATGCTCCTAATGATACTTTTGAGCCTTTTGTTATTTAGAATATTATTGGGAAATCCTGTAAGCAATTACCTGAAATTCACGGGCATCGCATGCCTTGGCGGATTAAGCCTAAGCCTTGTATTTTCGCTTATGGCAGCAATTGCAGCAAAAGCGCAACAGAATGCAGCTTTAATGGCTATTCTTGGATTTCCGTTGATTATACCCCAATTGCTTCTGTTAATGAGGCTTTCGAAATCTGCATTTGGCGAAGTATTTAGGCAGAGTGCTCTTTTACAAATCACCTTATTATTAATTGCTATGGATATTTTGGTAATTGCATTGGCTGTTGTATTATTTCCTTTTTTATGGAAGGATTAAGATTTATTTACTCTTCATTACTTCTGCCATCGTTTTGCCGATATCAGCAGGGCTTGCAACCACATGAACACCGCATTCTGCCAGTATTTTCATTTTCGCCGCAGCAGTATCCTCAGCACCACCAACAATAGCGCCTGCATGGCCCATCCGCCGTCCGGCAGGGGCTGTTTGCCCGGCAATAAAACCTACGACAGGCTTTTTAGGATTTGCTTTTATCCACCTGGCAGCATCAGCTTCCATGCTCCCTCCTATTTCTCCAATCATTACAATACCGTCCGTTTCCTTATCATTCATAAAAAGTTCTACCGCTTCTTTAGTTGTTGTTCCGATGATAGGATCACCCCCAATACCTATCGCAGTTGATATTCCAAGTCCTGCCTTTGCTACCTGGTCCGCAGCTTCGTAGGTTAGGGTACCCGATTTCGATACAATTCCAATTTTCCCTTTTTTAAAAATAAAACCCGGCATGATACCAACTTTACATTCATCAGCAGTAATAACGCCCGGGCAATTGGGTCCTATTAGCCTTGATTTTGTGTCTAGTAAATAATTCTTTGCCTTTACCATGTCCTGTACAGGTATTCCTTCCGTAATGCAAACTATCAATCCAATACCCGCCTCTGCAGCCTCCATAATAGCGTCAGCAGCAAATGCCGGTGGCACAAAAATAATACTCACATCAGCACCAGTCTCTTTTACAGCATTATCAACCGTATTAAATACAGGCCTTTCCAATTGAACAGTTCCACCCTTATTGGGAGTAACTCCACCAACAACATTTGTTCCATATTCTATCATTTGTATTGCATGAAAAGTTCCTTCGGTACCTGTAAAACCCTGAACTAAAATTTTTGAATATTTATTTATTAATACTGACATGGATAAAATTTAGGTTGCGCAAATATAGGAAATAGGCCCAAACACAGGAGAGAATAATGAACTATCTACAGGCACTTTTATTAAAATCAAAAGACATGGTTTTCCTGATGGAAAATGAACTTCTATAGCCAAAAAATAATGGAATTGAAAATATATTTCTCTTACGTAGTGCATTTGGAAGCATCATGATTTCATAACGAGAGGTAGATCTACTCTATATTAATTTAAATGCATCACCATCAAACAATCCTAAATCGCTTAGTTTTACGTGAGGTATTACAAGCAATGCCATAAAAGATAATGTCATAAAAGGTGCCAATAGCTGAGAACCAAATGATTTGGCCATTCTATCAATATCACTATAGTTGTCAGCTACATTGAAACCATCATCATTACTCATAAGACCCGCAACAGGAAGAGGCAAAACCTTTTCAATAGAATCATTATCAGCACAACTGATTCCTCCCCTATTTTCAATGATTAGGTTTACAGCTCTGCAAATGCTTTCATCATCTGCTCCTAAGACAATGATGTTATGGCTATCGTGAGCCACTGAAGAAGCAATAGCTCCCTTTTTTAATCCAAAATTTTTTACGAATCCGATCGCTATGGGTGCATCTTTATATCGGTTGACAACTGCTATTTTTAAAATATCATTTTCCGAATCACTTACATAGCCTCCATTTTCAACCTTTGGATCAACCAAAATTTTATTTGTTATCAACTGTCCATCCAGGGCTTCTATAGCAGTTATTTTTTCGTCATCATTGTTCCTTTTCACAAAAAAATCTTTTGCTTTCTTAATATGGCAATTAAAATTATTGATCAGCTCAGATGGTGAGGTGATAATATTTGATTTACCGTTACCGGCAACCTTTGTTCCATCAATATAAGTAGCTTCTACCTGGAAATTTTCCAGGTTTTTTACGACAATAAAATCAGCTGGATCACCTGTTTTTAATAATCCCACTTGCATGGAATAATGCTTAACCGGGTTAAGGCAGGCTGCCTTCAAAACTTTAAAAATGTCTATGCCTTTCGCAACTGATCTTTGGCACAGCTCATTTATATGACCCTTTACTAGACTATCCGGGTGCTTATCGTCGCTGCAAAACATTATCTCATCTTCATAATCATGGAGAAGATCAATCAAGGCTTCAAAGTTTTTTGCAGCGCTGCCTTCCCGGATAAGTATTTTCATTCCGTATTTCAGCTTATCAAGCGCCTCTTCTTTAGTGAAACATTCATGATCTGTGGTAATGCCTGCTTCAATATAATTCCAGGCATCTTCTCCTCTTAAACCGGGAGCATGACCATCAACCGGTTTATTATATTTTCTTGCCGAATAAATTTTCTTCATAGCCTCCTCATCGTGATTTAAAACTCCCGGAAAATTCATCATCTCGCTCAGGTAATTAATTTCACCTTTCGCCAAAAGCGTATCAACTTCTGCGGAGTTGAGAGAAGCACCTGCAGTCTCAAAAACTGTCGCAGGCACGCAACTTGGCGCGCCAAAATAGAACTTGAATGTTACCTTCTTTCCATTTTCAATCATGAACTCTACACCTTTCAATCCGCATACATTGGCAATTTCATGCGGATCGCTGATGGTTGCCACTGTGCCATGAACAACCGCCAACTTTGCAAATTCAGCCGGCACCAACATGGAACTTTCGATGTGAACATGGGCATCAATAAAACCAGGTAAGATAAAAGAGGCATCCTCCTGTTGAGTATCAATTTCTTTTATTGAAACTATTTTTCCATTTGACACTTCTACTTCTCCAAAAAATATTTTCTTTTCCTCAATATCAATGATATTTCCTGACAAAGTAAAATTCATTTATAAAATTTTAAGTTTCCCAATAATGACATGCGGTACCAAATTGGTTAAATTTATCATTAAATATGAAAATGAAAAATAATTATTGACCTGATTAATCTCTTAACTTCATAAAAATATTATAAAATGAAAAATATTATTCTTTTCGTTGTATTCATTCTGGGCCTTGTTTTGGTCCAGTTTGCCAATGGTCAGTCAGTTGATGATATTATTGACCAGTATATCACTGCACGGGGTGGAAAAGATAAATTGGCCTCACTAAAATCGCTTTATATGGAAGGCTCCAGGGAAATGATGGGAAATGAAGTAGACGTGAAAGTCACCAAAGTAGACGGGAAACTCAATAGAGTAGACTTTGCTTTTGGCAGCAATAGCGGATATACAATTATTACACCCGACAAAGGCTGGAGTTATATTCCAATGCGCTCCGACAAGGCGGAAGAAATTCCCCAGGAAAGATTAAAAACAATGCAGGATCAAATGGATATTGCCGGCCCATTGGTAGACTATGCTTCCAAGGGTTACAAGGCTGGCCTGCAGGGAAAGGATACGATAAATGGTAAAGAGGCGTGGAAAATATTACTAACGGGCAGCTATGGAAAAGAAGAAACTTTTTACATTGATACCGCCAGCCATTTATTGGTTCAAACAAGGCAAATGTCGGAAGGCGGAGCCAGAAGGAATAATAGCGGACCAACAGAAGTTATTACCAATTACACCGACTATAAAGACTTTGATGGCATTATGTTTCCTCAAACCGTTACCACAGAAGGTGCCGGCATGGGAGCAGGCGCCATGATTTTTGAGAAAATAGTAATTAACCCGCCTGTAGATGACAAACTTTATAAACCATCGAATTAAATCCAAAAATAATCAGGCACCTATTTGCTTCCGTTCGTTATTAAGATAGCCTCTTTTATGTAAAGAATGAATGGAATCTTTTTGTTAAACAGAAAGTAATCTTTGATAAATTATTCTCAGAACTCGAAATACCCACAAATATTCTTCTCCGCTTATCAAGTTTCTTTAAGAATGATGAAATGAATAAGTAATTTGTCCTCTAAATTTTATATAACATAATTTTATGAAATTACTTATTACTATAATTATTTCTTTGAGTTTTGCTGTTTTTTCTCCTGCTCAAAACAATGTTGACAGCGTTGTAAATAAATTAATTGATGTAATGGGTGGAAAGGAGAAACTTGTTGCCATTAATTCAATAAAGAAATCCGGAAATATTGAATTTTCGGGCCAAAAAATTCCTATTACATACTATGCAATAAATAATGTTGCAGAAAGAACCGAATTCACTTTTAGTGGAATGACAGGATATCATATTCTTACAAAAGACTCCGGATACAATTTCAGCCCTTTCCAGGGACAAACATCTCCTGAAAATATGACCGCAGAAGATGTTAAGCTATCACAGGACGATTTAGATCTCGAGGGGATTTTAGTTGATTATAAAAAGAAAGGATATGATATTGAGTTATTGGAAAATGAAGACGTGGACGGAGTAGATGCCATACAATTGAAAATAGATATTGCTCCACACAAAACTGACTTTTATTTTATAGATCCTTCAACATATTATATAATCAGGATCAAAACTGTAACTAATAGCAACGGCCAGCAAAATATCAACACTTCAGACTTTTACAATTTTAAAAAGACTAAAGAAGGTTTATTATATCCATATACTGTTGATAATATTACCTATGATTCTATAGAAATAAATGTTCCTGTAAATCCCAATCTTTTCAAACCTTCCAAATAATATTAATTGCCATCCATTTCAAAATTCATTAATAATGTTTATGAGAAAAATACTTGTTTTTTCAATTATTACTTTTTTCGCTACAAATATTGAAGCACAAATCACTTCAGCCACCTTTGGCATGTTGCAGGCCCGCCAGATTGGCCCTGCCACTATGGGTGGTCGAATTACAGCGATTGATGGAGTAAATAATGAGCCCCGCACACTCTATATCGGTACAGCAGGCGGTGGGGTTTGGAAAACTACAAATGCCGGTGTTTCCTTTACTTCAGTCTTTGATAAATATTGCCAAAGCATAGGTGCCTTAGCCATTGACCAGCAAAATACAAAAACAGTTTATGTTGGTACCGGCGAAAGTAATATGCGTAATACAGTCTCGGTAGGTGATGGTTTATACAAAACGACAGATGGCGGTGATAACTGGAAAAAAATAGGAGGGCTCGATAGCACTGAGCACATTAGTAAAATAATTGTCGATCCGAAAAATTCGGATGTAGTGTATGTTGCAGCACCTGGACCTTTATGGAGCGATAGCAAAGACCGCGGATTATATAAATCAACTGATGGCGGAAAAACTTTTGATAAAATTTTATACATCAATGAAAAAACCGGCGTAGCGGATATAGCAGTTGATCCATCTAATCCTGAAATCGTATACGCCACAACCTGGGAGTTTCGACGTATGCCTTATGCATTTAATTCGGGTGGAAAAGGAAGTGGCATTTATAAAAGTATTGATGGTGGAAAAACCTGGAAAGAATTGACAAGCGGATTGCCTCCTAAACCGTTTGGGAGAACTGCTATTACCCTGGCACCAAGTGCCCCAAATAATTTAATTGCCATTGTAGAAGCAGAAAAAACCGGCTTATATATTTCAGCCGATGGAGGAGAATCCTGGAAACAGCAAAGTTCAACACTTAATGTAGTTTCCCGTCCATTTTATTTTTCGTGCCTCGTTATTGATCCTAAAGATCCAAAAAGAGTGTATCGTCCAGGGTTTGGCTTTAGCTATAGTGATGATGGCGGATATTCTTTTGCTGATGGAGGTGGAAATGTACATTCGGATCATCATGCGTTATGGGTGAACCCTAATTATACCAATCAAATGTATCTTGGCACTGATGGAGGTTTATACATCAGTAACGACCGGGGAGCTACCTGGCTGATGTTATCGGCACTTCCTGTTTCCCAATTTTATCATGTCACTTATGATTTGAAGGAGCCATATGATGTTTATGGCGGTCTGCAGGATAATGGTAGCTGGTATGCTCCATCCCAGGGTGCAGGTGGGGTAGAAAATTCTGACTGGAAAAATGTTAGTGGTGGCGATGGATTTTGGGTACAGGTTGATGGTGTTAATCCTGATATAATGTATGCAGAATACCAGGGTGGAGAAATTCAACATATAGATTTAAAACAGGGTATATCCTTCGGAATAAAACCACAGCAGGCATTGAATGATGAGAAGCTTCGGTTTAACTGGAACACACCTATCGTTATTGGGAATAAAAATAAAAAAAATCTGTATATCGCTGCCCAATATTTATATAAGTCAACTGATGAAGGCAGAAACTGGACGCAAATTTCCCCGGATCTGACAACTAATAACAAAGCCAAGCAAAAGCAGGAAGAAAGCGGCGGATTAAGCGCCGATAATACATCTGCAGAAAATCATTGCACCATTTTTACAATGGCAGAATCTCCTTTCGATGAAAATATAATCTGGGTAGGAACCGACGATGGCAATTTACAATACACTACAAACGGGGGAAAAACCTGGACTAACGTATCAAAGAATTATGCAGCTGCCGGGATACCTGAACAAACATGGGTAAGTAGCATTGAACTTTCCAGGTTCGATAAAAATGTATTGTATGCAACATTTGATAACCACATGTACGGAGACAAGAAAACATACATCGCCAAATCTGCTGACTTGGGTAAAAAATGGACTCTCTTTAAAAGCCCTGAGTTCACCGGCTTTGCTCAAAAATTAAAAGAAGATATTATAAATAAGAACTTATTGTTTGCGGGTACTGAGATGGGATTGTTTGCTACATTGGATGGAGGATTAAACTGGTTCAGAATGAAAAATAATATTCCATGGAAAGCTATGGTCCGTGATATTCAAATTCAACCCAAAACAAATGATTTAATATTAGCAACGCACGGAAGAGGTATAATTATAGTTGATAACATAACTCCAATTCGCAATATGACTAAAGAAGTTGCAGATGAAGAAGTGCATGTTTTCGATTCTAAGCCTATTACACTTACAATGGGTAAGCATTATATTGGCAGTGGCAATGGAGATGGATACATTGGGAGAAATCCTTCACAGGAGGCACCTATTGAATATTATTTCAAGAACAGGGTGAATGTAGGAGAGGTTACTGTCGAGATTAATGATAAGGCCGGAAAGTTGGTGCAAAGTATGCCGGGAACAAAACGTAAAGGAATCAATATCGTTTATTGGAACATGCGCGCAACGCCCCCTAAAGTGGCAGGAGGCGGAACAAAGATGGATAACAGTGGATTTATTGCGCCTATGGTTTTGCCAGGAGAATACACTGTCAAGATAAAAATGGGTGACAAATATTATGAGAATAAACTAGTGATGCAACGTGATTCAACAGGTGATATGAGTCTTTCAGATATGGAACAGCAGTATAACACTGCGATGCAGTTGTATAATATGCATGAACGGCTAGCAAAACTGGTAGATAGTATAGGTATAAAACAAAAAATGCTAAAATCATACATGGATAAAATAAAAAAACCCTCCCTTAAAAAATTAGTAAAAGAATACTATGATAAACTTGAAAGTTTACGCAGCGATTTATTAGCCACTAAACAAAAATCCATATTCGCTGATGAGAAAAAATTGAGAGAAGATATTTCAGAAGTTTATTCTGCTGTTTGCTTCCAGGAAACCAAACCATCGAATTTACAAGTAGAAAGAACACAGGTGTTGCAGCAGCAACTTGGAGATGCTGAAAAACTCAATAATAACATCAACCAGCATTATGAAGAAAAGGTGAAAGCTGCCTTAATTAAAGAAAAACTGGATAAGATTGATAATAAGCCCCCTGTGGTCGCTCATCCAAACCAATAACAAACTCTGACTTTATTTATGAGAGAAAGCGAATTATCCCAAACACTTCTTATTTTTAGTCATGCATTCTGATTAATCCATAATTAACCACACATGAAAAAGATTTTTTTCTTTTCCCTGCTCATCCTATCAGCATCATTTTCACAAGCACAAAAAAGACAAAAATCTGTTCCGGCAATCAATGACGACAGTATTTTATTAAGCAAAACCAAATACAGGCTGGTAGGACCTTTTCGCGGTGGCAGAAGCGGAACGGTTGCAGGGGATTATAAAGATAAGAATACTTTTTACTTCGGCGCTACCGGCGGTGGAGTCTGGAAAACTGAAGATGGGGGAAGTAATTGGAAAAATATATCTGATAAAACATTTGGAGGGTCTATTGGGAGTGTAACGGTTTCTCCATCCAATTCTAATGTAGTTTATGTAGGGGAAGGAGAATCTACCTTACGCGGAAACGTTAGTGAAGGACACGGCATGTGGCGCAGTGATGATGGCGGAAGGAATTGGAAAAAAATCGGGCTTGAAAATTCAAGGCACATCATGAGGATCGTTATACATCCTACAAATCCTGATATTGTATGGGTGGCCGCACTTGGTCATTTGTTTGGCCCATCGGAAGACAGAGGTATTTATAAAACAGTGGATGGCGGCAAAACCTGGAAAAAGGTTTTGTATAGTGATGACCAAAGCGGAGGATCAGAATTGGTAATGGAGCCAGGCAACCCCGCAGTCTTGTATGCTTCTACATGGAGAGTTGAACGTACTCCTTACAGCCTTGAAAGCGGGGGCTCCGGAAGTGCACTTTGGAAAAGTACAGATGGAGGAGAAACCTGGAATAAACTCAATTATAGGAAAGGTTTCCCTGGGAATACAGTTATAGGAAATATAGGAATAGCGGTTTCTGCTGTAAATCCTGAAAGAGTTTTTGCCTTAGTAGAGTCAGAAAAAGGAGGATTATTGAGAAGTGATGATGGCGGTGATTCCTGGACTCTTGAAAGTACCGATGCCAATATCCGCCAGAGGGCCTGGTATTTTAGCAAGATATATTGTGATCCAAAAAATGCTGATGTTGTTTACGGACTTAATGTAAACATGTATCGCAGTTCCGATGGAGGTAAAACATTTAAAGAAATCAATACACCCCATGGGGATCATCATGATCTATGGATTGGTCCTGAGAATCCTGACAGGATGATCGTTGCGGATGATGGCGGGGCGCAAATTAGTTTTGATGGAGGAAATAACTGGAGCACGTATTATAACCAACCAACTGCCCAATTCTACCGGGTTTCAACCGACAATAATTTTCCTTACAGGTTGCTGGCAGCTCAGCAGGATAATACTACGGTTCGTATATTATCCAGAACTGAAAGCGGCGAAATAAATCAAAGCAACTGGACGCCCACGGCCGGTTTTGAAAGTGGCTATGTAGTGGCAGATCCGCTAAATCCTGATATTGTTTATGGAGGAAATTATGGAGGATTTATTTCGCGTTTCGATCATAAAAGGGGTGAAAACAGGGCTGTTAGTGTTTGGCCTGTTTATGATTTAGGAAATGGAGCAGATGTTTCCAAGTATCGCTTTCAATGGAATTTTCCGATTTTCTTTTCACCAAACAATCCAAAAAAACTGTATGCGGCAGGGAACGTCTTATTTGCCACCGAAAATGAAGGAGCTACCTGGACCCCACTCAGTGGCGACCTTACCACCAATGATAAATCAAAACAAAAATCAAGCGGCGGCCCAATTACAAAAGATAATACGGGGGTAGAAGTTTACTGCACCATCTTTACGGCGACTGAATCACCACTCGAGAAAGACTTGTTATGGACAGGAAGTGATGACGGGCTTATTAATGTTAGTAAAGATGGTGGAGCTAATTGGGAGAATGTTACTCCTCCCGATGCAGGCAAATGGATGATGTGGAATTGCGTTGAGGTTGATCCTTTCCAAAAAGGAACTGTCTATTTTGTTGGAACTAAATATAAGATGGATGATTATATGCCATATATTTTTGTAACCCGTGACTATGGAAAGTCATGGATAAAAATTACGAACGGTATACGCGATTCGCATTTCACCAGATGCATTCGTGCAGATAAAAAACGTCCTGGACTTTTATATTGCGGTACCGAATATGGTATATACATAAGTTATGATTATGGAAGGAACTGGAACCCTTTTCAACTTAATTTGCCAATGGTTCCCATTACAGACCTTACTATTAAAAATAATGACCTGGTAGTAGCTACGCAAGGAAGATCATTTTATATTTTGGATGACCTGAGTGTCGTTCAAAACCTGGATGATAATGTAACTCAAAAAGATATATATGTTTTCCCTATTGAAGATGCTTACCGAATGAACGGCCGGCAAAACCTTCTTGTAAAGAATGCCGGAATAAATCCGCCAAATGGCGTTGTTATAAATTATTTCTTAAAGGATGTGAAAGACAGCAGTCTTGTAAAAATTTTCATATTGGATAAGGATAAGAAAATTATAAGCACTTTCAGCACAAAGCCATCAGGAGATACCGCTAAAATTGAAGTTTCAAAAAACATGAATCAGTTTGTGTGGGACATGGATTACGCCCCTGCAGAAAAAATAGATGGAATGATTTTTTGGAATGGAAGTGTTCCGGGACCAAGGGCAATACCCGGCTCATATTATGTAAGAATAATTAAAGAAAATATGGATAGCGTTGAAGCCGCTTTCAATATAAAGGCCAATCCAAACTTCAAAGAAACCCAACAGGAATACCAGGCCCAATTTGATTTCCTGATTTCTGTAAGAGATAAATTTTCTGAAATACAGAAAGGCATCAAAAACATCAGATCAGTAAGAAAACAGATAAACGATTTTATGGCTCTTCAAGGCAAGGGCACCGCAGGCGAAATCAAAACCATGGCTGATTCTATCAATAAGCGCTTTACCAAAATTGAAGAAGCACTTTACCAGACCAAGGCTAAAAGCGAAGAAGATGTTTTGAACTACCCGATACGCATAAATGACCAGGTGGCGGGCATATATGATTATGCCGCTTCGGGAAATTATGCTCCTACTCAACAGGTGAAAGAGGCATTTTCTTTCCTGAGTGCAAAAGCGGATGCAGAGCTTTCTGAACTAAAAATAATCATTGATACTGATCTCCCTAAATTCAATGCCCTGATAAGGGAAAAGCAGTTACCGGTTATAGGTGTAGAGAAGGAATAATTTTTTTGAAAGGGAGGAAGCCTCAGAAGTTTTAGAAGATCCTTGAGTTAGGTTCGGCTAAGTTCATTTTGCTGACCTTCATCCAAAAGATCCGGGCGTCTTTCTTTTGTTCTTTCCAAAGATTGATCATGCCTCCATTCTTCTATTCTTGAGTGATCGCCGCTCATTAAGACTTCCGGCACTTTCCATCCTCGGAATGCTTCGGGGCGTGTATATACAGGAGGCGCCAGCAATTTATCCTGGAAGGAATCCATCAAGGCGGATGTCTCGTCATTTAAAACGCCGGGTAATAACCTTCCAATTGCGTCAACTACCACAGCAGCGGCTATTTCTCCTCCGCTCAAAACATAATCACCAATCGATATTTCTTTTGTAACAAAATGATTCCGCACACGCTGGTCTATTCCCTTATAATGACCACATATCAGCAAGAGGTTTTCTTTCAAAGAAAGAGCATTTGCCATTCGTTGTTCAAATTTTTCCCCATCAGGCGTGAGAAAAATTATTTCATCATACGGTGTATTTTTTTTCAATGATTCGATGGCATTCACCAATGGTTCTATCATTAATACCAAACCGGCGCCTCCGCCAAACTGGTAATCATCTACCTGTCCATTCTTATACCCGGTATAATCTCTTAAATTAAAAATATTTACTTCCAATAGCCCTTTTTCCGTTGCCCTTCTTAAAATTGAATGAGCGAAAAAACTTTCCATTAACTGGGGAACTACCGATATGATATCAATTTTCATAACACAAACATATAAAATGAAATCAGGTGAACATTAAAATATTATGATGCAAGATTTATTTTGCAAAATCAAGGCGTATTATTCCTGCGATAAAATCAGGTTTAAAGTGCCTTAGATTAAAAAAGATTAAATATTTGAATTTCATTCGAAAATCCATTTTTTAAATTGCCATTCCTGTAAAATCAGGGTTCAATATTCAACCTTTTTGATTACTTTTCCACTTCAAAAAAGGTTGTCATTTATTCATCGTTTACCCTTTATAGTTTATGCTTAAAAAAAACTTAGCACTATTTTTTGTTTTGATTTCAGTGACTTTTAGTTATGCTCAAATATCATTGCCCTCAAACATCTTTTTGAAAACGCTGCCAGATGGATTACAGGTTTTGGTTATTGAGGATCATAACGTTCCTTTAGTCACTATTGAAATAGCAGTAAAAAATGGCTCCTATACTGAACCTCCTGAATTCAACGGATTGAGCCATCTCTATGAGCATATGTTTTTTAAAGCCAATAAGGATTACCCTAACCAGGAAGCGTTTTTGGACAGGGTAAAAGAATTAGGAATTTCCTTTAACGGAACTACCAATACCGAAAGGGTCAATTATTTTTTTACATTACCCAAATTTAATTTATCTGCGGGCCTGAAATTTATGAATGCTGCTATCCAATTTCCAAAATTTGATTCTCTGGAAATGAAAAAGGAAAATGTAGTGGTTGACGGCGAATTTCAACGAAACGAATCGAATCCGTATTTTGCATTATCTGATTCAATGAACCATCACTTATACGGGGATTTATACAGTCGAAAGAATGTGATAGGTAATCACGAGGTGATCCTCACAGCTACTCCGGCAAAGATGGAGGCTATAAAAAACAAATATTACTGGCCCAATAATTCTTTGCTTACTGTTGCAGGGGATGTGCAACATGAAGACGTTTTTAAGGAAGTTGAAAAAATTATTGGAGGCTGGAAACCATCAGGTTTTGATCCATTTAAAAAATATCCTATCCCTGAGTTTCATCCTTTACAAAAATATGACTATTTCATAGTTACTTCAGAAAATGCAAGAATTCCAATTAGTATTTTTACCTGGTTTGGTCCTGATACCAGAAATGATATTAAATCTACACATGCCGCAGATGTTTTCTCCTATATTTTGAGCCAAAACTCATCTAAGTTAAGTAAGGCGCTTATCGATTCAGGCCTTGCGCTACAGGTTAATTTTTCCTATCTCACAGAAAAGTATGGAGGAACTATTTCTGTATTGGTTGTACCTAATCCAACAAAAGTAAAAGAATGCCTCGTAGAAGCGCAGAGGCAAATTAAATTATTTGATGCTGATGATTATTTTACGGACGACCAATTAGCGACAGCAAAGAGGCAATTAGAAATCAGTGATACAAGGGAAAAAGAGGTCACATCTAATTATGTACATACCCTCTCCTTTTGGTGGTGCTCAGCATCTCTTGATTATTATTTCAACTATTTGAATAACCTTAGAAAAGTTTCCAGGGCGGATATCCAGAAATATGTTCGAAAGTATATTATAGACAAACCATTTGCTGCCGGTTTACTGGTGAGCCCCGCCATGGAAAAAGAATTTCATCCGGAAACCTTTTTTAAAGAAAATAATTAAATTAATATAACAAGTACATTATGAAGCATATCATATTTTTTTTAATAACAGCTCTGATCGGTTTAACACAAGTTGTTTCTGCCCAGGGCATGGCCGAAAAAATTATTGTAAATGATATTCCGGTAATCATCAAACCTACCATAAAGGATATTATTAATATTAGTGTGTACTATCGCGGAGGCGTTGCCAATTATAAGCCTGAACAGGCTGGTATCGGTAACCTGGCGCTTGCGGGAGCTACTGAATGTGGTACTGAACATTATGGAAAAGATGCTTTTAAAGATAAAGCGGACAAATACGGAATCGAAATCAATAGTTCATCCTCTTATGATTATGGGAGCATCCGGCTCAACTGCATTAGTAAATATTTTAATGAAGGTTGGAGCCTTCTTGTTGAGGCGATTAATAATCCTGTGTATAATGAAAAAGAATTTGATTTGCTGAAGCAAAAAGTAATTTCCGGAATTAAAAACCAGGAAGCTAATCCCGATTCAAAAATTAATAAAATGGCCATCCAGAATACTTTTAAAGGAACTGCTTATGAGACAGATCCTGAAGGAGAAACCAATACCGTTCAAAATATTTCCGCAGCTGATGCAAAGGCTTATTACTTTAATAGCCTTTTGAATAAGAATAAAATGTTTATCGTAGTTGTTGGGAAAATTTCAAAAACTGAAATCATTGATAAGATCAGAAAAGCTTTTGGAAATATACCTGTCAAGGCTTACACAAGTCCCGTTTATAACGCCTCCTCAATAGTTTCTAATTCATTGAATGTTGTTCCCAGAAAATTAGCAACCAATTATATCATAGGCGTGGTAAACGCACCCCTGTTTACATCAACCGATTTTGTAGCAAACCGTCTTGCATTGGCTACATTCAGCCAAAACCTTTTTACAGAAATAAGAACCAAACGCAATCTTTCCTATGCGCCTTATGCTTATACAGCGCAGCAGGAAATGCCCTATAGTGTTTTGTATGTGAGTACAACAAATCCCAAAGCTTCGGTAGAAGTGATGATTGACGAAATCAGGCGGTTAAAAGCAAAAGGCTTTTCCCAGAAAGAATTTAATAATTCCCGGAATCTTTTCATAACCTCTAATTATATGAAGCAGGAAAGTACCGATGCAATGGCTTCTTCATTGGGAACTTGTGAAGTTCTTGGTAATTGGAAAATGTCAGAAGAGTTTATCAATCTTGTTCAAAAAACAACTCCTGCAGAAATGAGCTATGTATTCAGGAAATATGTGAAAGGAGTTAACTGGAATTACCTTGGTGATCAAAAGGCTGCAGATGAGGCTAGTAGCGCTTTTGACATGACAACCATGCAGGAATAAGCTATTTATAGATTTAATGATAATTATTCAAAAAATTCATCCAAATCTCTCTTTTCTTTTTTGGTAGGCCTTCCTTTTTTACTTTTTCTTTTCCCTGTATCAAAAATAAAGGCTGTGCTTTGGATTTTTAGTTTTTCTTCCCTGGGAGTCAGGTCAAGATAATATTTTATCGCTTCAGAAAATTGAACCCTGCTTTGCAACAAGGCGGTAATTTCAATAAGCCATTTTTTCTCCTGCGTCTTTATTTCATACCGATCTCCAATGTTGACAGTTTTTGATGGTTTTACATTCAAGCCATTACATTTTACTTTCCCGTTAACACAGACTTCTGCTGCAAGGGAACGGGTTTTAAAAATTCGTATCGCCCACAAATATTTGTCTATTCGCAGTTTTTCACTTTGCGGCATGTCGTAATATATCTTGAGTTTAATAATAAAGATAATCAGTGCAGCCCTGATTCTTCATTCGAAAATATTTTTGATTATAAAAATAAATCCACCTCTTGGAAAATGCCTTATACAAGAAATGAAAAAACGGAAGGTTATTTAAAAGAATGGCAGATTTATGTCCGAAGATAAAAGAAGCCTTATTAATGCCAAGGAGGGATAGCCGGGTTATTCAAGAAAAACATTTTTTAATCCCAGATTGTGCTTATTTAATTATATAACTATTCCAATTGATTTTTCATTTCGAGGACAAGGTCTGAATTGTTTTCATTTGAATTGGAAAATAAATCTGCTGCATCTGTATAATTCTGATAATAAGCTTCATTGGCTTTCTTGTCTATATCAATTGCAGATCCACTTAAACTGATGCCTGCAAATAATCCTTTGCTTTGTGAATAAGAATAAACCTCAGCTTCCATTTTGTAATCAGTACTAGCTGATGAGTTTCGCCCAACCGGGCCAGCTGTTGCAGAAATATCCCCTCCTAGGGTAAAGCTTCCATTACCGATTTGCTGCAAAGTTTCCCTATCCTTAAAAATCAACACAAGATCAATAGATTCAACACCTGCCTGGAAACCAAGGCTCCCTCCTGTAATTGTAACAAATACGGGATTGCTCCATGAACCATCTTCAAGTTTAACCATTGCTATTCCTTTGCCTCTCTTTCCTGCAAACACAAAACCTGCATTAATGAGCTTTGGAACAATAATTATGCCCTGGGAAATCTCTAATAATTTATCTGGAATACTTTCCTTCATATTTCCAAAGTCTTTTAAAACCTTGGTAGCAGCAATTATCTTTTCCTCCTGTTTATCCTGGCTCTTTACCTGAGTATAAAAAACGGAGCTTACACTTAGAATAAAAATAAACCTCAAAATTTGGCTGTGCATTATTTGATCATATTAAGTACGTTAGTAATAAAAGAATTATTTATAATAAGATCAAGATTAGTGCCATCATACTCTATATTAAAGGCGAACAATACAATTATATCTGATTTAACTTTTTTGATTATTACTCTTAATTTTTACTTCCGTATTTACCTGAAAGGTCTCAGTGCTCCTAATAAAAATAAAAAAGCTGTCCTAACAATTAGAACAGCTAAATTAATTATTATTTTGAAAAAAAATTATTTGGTTTCTTCCGGTGGCTGCTCTTCTGTTGGGGTCTTTTCTTTGGCAGGTGCATCAGATTTAGGGGCAGGCGCGCTTTTCTCTGTCTTTTTTGCTACAGGTTGACGACCAGAGACTTTGCTTTTTTTGTGCGATTCTTGCCTTTTCGCAAATTCAGAGTCATGTTCTGTACTCCATTTCGTGAATTTTTCCATTGCGGCAGCTTCATCAAACAGACCAAGCGTAACTCCGCGAAGTAAGTGCTTAAGATAAAGTACCCCTTTAAAGCTCAGAATACGACGGACGGTATCAGTAGGTTGTGCACCTTTGTGCAGCCATTCTAATGCCTTTTGCCTGTCTATTTGAATACTCGCAGGAACAGTTAGTGGATTGTAAGAGCCCAATTTCTGGATAAATTTTCCATCACGGGGGCTACGTGCATCTGCAACTACGATGAAGTAAAATGGCCTTTTCTTGGAGCCATGTCGTTGCAATCTCATTTTGACAGCCATAAAAAATAGAAATTTTTTTGGGTTGTTATTAATTTTAGTTTCTAAAGGAGTGCAAATATAAGTGGTTATAAACAAAATTACAAATCAATATAAAAACAATCTATTTTATTCAAGATTGAATAAAAGACGCCCGAATTTCATAGATTTTTGTTAATTGAAACTCACTTTTTACCCAGGCCGGCCATTTTTCCCATTGGCATCTTGTTCATCGTTCTCATCATATTTTTCATTTGCTCAAATTGCTTGATGAACTGGTTTAGTTCCGCGATATTTTTTCCACTTCCTTTTGCAATACGATTTTTGCGCCCGGGATTAATGATGTCAGGATTACGACGTTCTTCCAAAGTCATTGAATTGATCATTGCCTCTATTCCTTTAAATGCATCATCATTAATGTCAATATCCTTTATTTGTTTGCCGACACCCGGTATCATGCCCATAAGGTCTTTTAGATTGCCCATTTTTTTTATTTGCTGCAACTGGGTTTTAAAATCTTCGAAATCGAATTGATTTTTTCTAATCTTATTTTCCAGTTTTGCAGCCTGCACTTCATCAAATTGTTCCTGTGCTTTTTCCACAAGACTCACAATATCTCCCATACCCAAAATCCGCTGAGCCATACGTTCAGGATAAAAAACGTCGAGGGTATCCATTTTCTCACCGCTGCTTACAAATTTTATAGGCTTATTAACGGTAGATTTAATGGAAATAGCAGCGCCTCCTCTTGTATCACCATCCAGTTTCGTAAGGACAACACCGGTATAATTTAGCCTTTGGTTAAATGCAGCGGCTGTATTAACAGCATCCTGGCCTGTCATACTATCCACTACGAACAATATTTCCCTGGGGTCTACAGCATTTTTGATATTTGCCACCTCAGTCATCATTACTTCGTCTATCGCTAACCGGCCGGCTGTATCAATTATTACTACATTTTTATTTTTCGCTTTAGCCTCTTTTATCGCATTTTGAACAATTGATACTGCGTCTTTATTTTCCGGTTCATTGTAAACCTCCACATTTATTTGTTCGCCCAATATTTTTAATTGCTCAATAGCTGCCGGCCGGTAGATATCTCCTGCAACCAATAAAGGCGACTTGCCTTTTTTAGTTTTCAGATAATTAGCCAATTTGCCGCTAAAAGTGGTTTTACCACTACCCTGAAGTCCGGCAATTAATATTACGGCCGGATTGCCTTTTAAATCAAGATCTGTTTCACTGCCTCCCATTAATTCAGTCAGCCCGTCTTTTACGATTTTTACCATCAACTGGCCGGGGCTTATTGAATTAATCACCTTTTCACCGGTTGCCTTTTCCCTGATACTATCAGTGAATTCTTTTGCAATCTTATAGTTCACATCTGCATCTACCAAGGCGCGCCTGATTTCTTTAATAGTTGAGGCTACATTTAACTCAGTAATTCTTCCTTGTCCTTTAAGATTTTTGAACGCGGAGTCTAACTTATCACTTAAAGATTCGAACATATTTTTAAGAATAAAATTTCAAAAACTAATATTTTAAGAAAAGCAAATACAAACCATTTAGCAGGCAAAATTACGAAAATTGAAGGCGTCTGTATTTGCATAATAGAGCACGCTATTACAAATTATCATAAAAAAATCTTAGACTTTGGTAAACCAGAAAGATCGCCCCGTTTTCTCAACAGAATTTAATGTGGGAATTTTCCAAAGTTCTTCCCACACACCGGGACAAATATTTTCGTTCAAAACATAATAATTCGGACATATTATCTTATAATATTCAGAATTCAGTAGGCAGGAAGCCAGGATATATTGCTCAGAAAAAAATCTTTGACAAAACCATAGCGGATAATCGTAAGGCAGAAATATATCATGAATATGAATGATTACACCCTTAGGAATGGCAGGAAGAATCTCCAGGAAAAACCACATTACATCAGAGTTAGCATGAAGTACATGCGAACCATCCATGAATAGGATATCATTTGGCTCCAGCGACTTAAAAAGATCAAGTTCTACCTGCTGAATTGGCTTTTCAAACCACAAATCAGCTATTTCTCTAATTTCCCTTCTCGGGTGAGGATCAATAGAAGTAATTGAATACCGGATTTTTTCCTGCTTGCGACAAAATGCAGCCACCTTAGTTGAATTACCGGAGCCAATTTCAACATACATTTTAGGCCTGAAATTTTCAAGAAGAGTGTATAGCATTATAGTATCGACCGAAGGGAAAAATCCATTTTCCCAGGCAGGCAATTTTTCATTTTTAGAATCCCTTGGTATTTTTTCAAAAGCCGGTTTAAAACGAATTGATTTTTTTACTAACTGAATATAGTCTTCATTGCTCTGGGAAATTATTTTAAACAAACGTTCGTGTGGCCCCTTTTCATTTGTATATAAAGGTGCCGGATTAACTTCATAATCCAGCACCGCAACTCTTGCAGGCTTAGTTAAAGTAAACCAAAGCTTTCTTGCTAAAATGTTCATATTATTAAGGCCTTTTGAATATTTTGAAAGTTGTACGCCGAAAAATAAAAAACGCATGAAGATAGTTTATTTACTTAACGACATTATTTTCTACAAATAAAATTGATTACTTGGAGGAGGAAAAGAAGGTTGCTTAATTAGCAAACAAAATAAGCTAACTTGAAATTATCTATGCTTTAACCCAATTATAACAAGAGTATTTGATTAAACAATTACAATAATAAAGCTATAGTAAACTTGGCCTTTAATTGATTAATTTTTGTTCTTTTATTACAGTCATAATTTCTCTTGTAAATTTGTCTGCACCATTTTTATTAAAATGATAACTATCTACAAATAAATTATCAGAATAGTTTAAATCATATTTATCAATAAAATAAACATTTGTGCATTTTTCCTTAATCAATAAACCCAACTTTTGTACCAACTCGGATTTTTCTTGACTATAAATTTTACCTCGTGAAGGTGAGAAAGTAATTATTATTTTATTCCTTCTTTTATGAGAATCAATTATTCCTTTCAAATCTGCAACCCAATCATTCATCATTTCTGATTCAATCTTTTTCGTTTTGAAATAATCCAAATTCCATCTTTTAAAATTTTTTTTAAAATTTGAATCATTAAATAGAACTGAACCACATTCATCAAATTTGCAATATTCGTATGTATTGCTTGCTTTTCCCGAAGACAAGAATGGAACTTCTTTTATTTGTTCCATATACGTATTATGATCCAAAATGATATTGAATATTTCAGAGAGCTTATTAATTTCAAAAGTATATCTATTTTTAATTTCAATTTCAGAATTACCAAAATCAGGAAATTGAATATTACAAATCACAATATTATTATTATCCCAAAGATGAAACTTTGTGAAATCACGTATTTTCATACTCCATGATGCCACATTGAAAGTCGACAAATTAAAGTTTTTTTCAATCATTAAAGCGTCGATATTATTTAAATCCATTGAAGAACCTATAACGATGATTTTAGCATTATTGAATTTTTTTAGATTCCAATCAATAAACCCTGCTTTCATATTATAGGAAATAGAATTAGATTCGTATGAGAAAGTATAATGATTTTTTGATATGGCCATAAATATTCCACATGCTATCGTTATTATTATTGATAAAGTAATAATAAAATATAAACCTATTTTAACAATAAAACTTTTCATTAAAATTGAAAATATATAAATGAACTTCCCGTTTTGAAGAACCACCAAATAAGAAGGGCTAAGATTATATTTATGACCCACCCAAAATTTCTTAAACTCCGTTCATCTCGCCTTAACCACCAATCAAATAATATAAACAGGCTAGCATATAATAAAATTTTTGCTCCTTGTGGTTTATGTAAATATTGAGTCGGGTGATGGTAACTGTCGATAACTATTTGTTTGACAAACCTAATACCGTTTTTTAAACTATGAATTCTAAAAAATATCCAGGCAAAAGTGACAAATCCAAATGTGTAAATCATTTGTTTTAATTCTTTTAGATTGGGAAGTTTTCTATCAACAGCAACGATACTGGTTGTATGACGCCGATTTCTATTTAGCAAGAGAAGAGGTAAGAATCCGCATGCATGAATAGCGCCCCAAGCTATGAAGTTCAAACTGGCACCATGCCAAAATCCACTTACTAGAAAAATGATAAAAATATTCCTCACTGCAATGCGCTTTCCCTGTTTGGAGCCTCCCAAAGGAATATATAAATAATCCCTGAACCATGAGGATAATGAAACATGCCACCTTCTCCAAAATTCTGCAATATCTCTTGAAAAATAGGGAAATTTAAAGTTACTTAATAATTCAAAACCAAGTAATTTAGCAGTTCCAAGTGCAATATCTGTATAACCACTAAAATCTCCGTAAATTTGAAAACTAAACCCAATAGTACTAAGTATTAAACTATATGCATTAAATGATTGAAAGTTATTAAAAGCAGGATCTACAAGATCGCCTAAACTATCTGCGATAACTACTTTTTTGAACATCCCCCATAAAATTAATCTACATCCTTCAACTGCTTGGGTATAATTAAACGTTCTTTTTGACTGAACCTGAGGTAACAAATGATTCGCCCTTTCAATTGGTCCGGCAACCAATAATGGAAAGAAGCAAACAAAAACAGAATAATCTATAAAATTTGTTACCGGTTTTCTTATGCCGCGATAAATATCAAATACATAAGACATCCCGTGAAATGTATAAAAGGAAATTCCAATAGGTAGTGCGACTTGCAAAAGAACAGGATTAAAATGAATTCCAATCAAATCAAAACTCTTCTGAAATTCAGTAATGAAAAAATTATAGTATTTGAATATACCCAATATGCCCAAATTGTTGATTATACTTAACCATAGAAAAAGCTTTGATTTTTTCTTATCTAGAGATGCTACGCCAAATCCGTAGAAGTAATCTAAAAAAGTGGATATTACTAATAAAACTAAAAACTTCCAACTCCACCAACCATAAAAGAAATAGCTGGCTCCAAGAATCAAGAGATTCTGTACAAATAAGGTTTTATTAAATACAAACCAATAAAGTGTAAAAACAATTGGAAAGAATATTAAAAATGCAATAGAGTTAAATAACATTTGAAATTATTTAGATCCATCTAGAAATATTTTCTTTCGGTAAGATTTAACAGGGAAGAATAGCAAATTAATAAAAATTTATGAAATCTAAAAAAAAAATAATTTGCTAATATATATAGCGACCTAATATATGCAGCATAACTTTCTTAATGTTTCATTGGGTACGCTCTATTCCTTCATTTGTTTCTTTACTTTGAACTCCCATTCATCCATTGTACTAAAATA
>OBLU010000412.1_pt1 | contig 40724 bp, 67 predicted proteins | sample 1518681 | NCBI WGS metagenome assembly OBLU01 (sample SAMEA3539304, study PRJEB22396) | soil metagenome | biome: tundra; feature: field; material: soil | place: USA | collected 2010-05 | depth 0.15 m
GGACCCCTCGCACTCGTGCAGGGCGTACCGCTTCTCGGGTGCCGCGGTCGTCTCACCGGCGGCGAGGAACCGTGCCTGCCACACCCCGTGGGCGTCCTGGAACGCTGCGACGGTGCCGAGCGGGTCGGGAAAGGCGTTCAGCGCTGGGACGCCTTTGGCGAGGATCACGCGGGTGCCGCAGGCTCCCCAGGCGCAGGTGTGGACCCTCACAGCATCGCCTCCTGGCCTTCCGGCACGCGCGGACCCCGGCGGACACCCGCGTCGCTGCGCTTGGTGCGCGGCTCGTAGGCGAGGCACACCGGCCACGGGTTCCCGTCGCTGAACTCCTCCGCGCAGTGCGGCGGGTACGGTGTGGCGTCCGCCGACCATTCGGGCATGTCAGCGTCGTACGGGTCCGCGATCGCGCGGGAGACCAGCGGGCAGCCGTACCCGCCGCCGCTGCCTTCGCGGCGGTCCCGGGCGGACTCGTGCCCGCACCCGGCGCACATGACGTCCAGCCAGTCGGAGAGGCGCAGGCCGCCGTCGCTGTTGCCGCCGAACAGATCAGCCGCGCTAGCCATCGCTGGTCACCGATGCAGGCATCAGCGGCTCGGCATGGAAGTTGCAGAGGTGGACCGGATGGTCGTCCGCTACGGGATGCCAGATCCACTGCGCCACGCGCAGGCAAGGGCCCTCGGCTGGCACCAGATCATCCACGGTGCACATCTGCGGGCCGCCGTCAGCCATCGCTGCCCGGCTTGTCCCCGGCGGCCAGCAGCGCGATCAGCGCGTCCCGGTCCTTGCACCGCGCCAGCGTGTCCGACACCATGTGCGCCTGGTCCTGCGTCAGATCCTTGGTGCTGGCCAGCTCCCCGCCGATCCCGGCGATGATCGCCGTGGCCGCCAGCCGCTGGTCACGCTCCTCATCTTCGAAGCCGAGACGCTTGAAGTGGCGGGCGATGATGCCGACCTGGCCGCCGGTCGCGCGTGCTGGGCCCGGCCCGGGCGCCGCCTCATCCGCGGCAGGGTGACCCGAAGGTGCCGGGCCGGGGTGGTGAGCCCCCCCTGCGGATTGCGGCACGGGGGGAGCCGCAGGCGCCGGGGGGGATGGCGCTTCCGCAGGGGGGACGTCTGTGATCGATGCCCGGTCGGACAACCACGGGTCATCGGGGATGTCGCCCTGGCCGGCGACAGAGCGGACAGCACGCGGCACGCGGCCGCTCGCGGCTCCCCTGGCCAGCTCGGTGTGCTCCTTGCGCTCGGCGTCGGTCATCACCCCGGCCGCGGCCTTCTCCCGGTCGGTCGTGCGCGACCGGGAGACCGTGCCGTCGGCGTTGCGGGGCAGCTCGCTCACCGGGCGGGCCGGGATGGCTTCCTTGCCCTTGCGGGCGATGAACTCTCCCAGGGTCACCGTCTCGCCTGTGTCGTCCATGACAGCGGCGCCGTGCAGGCCCCTGGCGCGGACCTCACCCCACAGTTCCCGCAGCCGCACCGCGTCCTGCTCGGTGATGGCCAGGTCCCGGTAGGCGTTCGCGTCGAGAGCGGGCTTGCCGTCCGTCAGCCAGTCGAGGATCACCTCGGCGACCGCGCCGTCAGGGCGGCGGATCACTGACCCGGACAGCTTCGAGCACCGCGTCTTGGACACGGTCAGCGTGTTCTCGTGATCCATGTCGCCGACGATGTCGAACTCATACTCGATGCCGTCCCGCTGCTCAGGCTTCAGCCCGATCTTCGTGGGCACCTTCCGGCCGCGGTCGTCCTCGACGATCTCGTACGCCGTCTTGGTGCGCATGGTGACGATGACGTGGCCCGGGTAGCCGAGCAGGGCTTCGATCATGGCGTTCTCCATGGGCCGGGCTTCTTTCCACCCGCCGAAGGAGTTGCCGCCGTAACCGCGTTTGCCCGCGTTGTCGACCTGTTCCAGCATCCCGCCGGTGCCGGACCAGAACCGGGACAGGGAGTCCACGATGACGACGGCGTAGGCGCGCTGGGCGGCGACGGCGAGGGCCTTGGGGAGGTCGCGGGGGTCGTAGGTGGTCAGGTTGAGCCGGTCGAACGCGAAGTCCCCGGCGTACTTGCTGGCGGACCCGCGTTCGGTGTCCACGACGGCGATGGGGCCGCCGAACCGGGTGGCGATGGTCAGGGCGGTCCATGTTTTGCCGGACCCGGATGGGCCGGCTAGGGCGATGCGGGCTTTGGCCTGGTCCTTGGTCGCAGGCTCAAACGCGAAGTCGGTCATCGGGCACCTCCTCGTAGCAGCCCGCCGGGCAGGCTGGGTTGATGCACGCACCTGCGCCGTGGCCGCCGAGCGAGCCGGGGTCTGCCGGGTCACACCTGCATGCTTCGCACTGGGTTTCGGGGGCCAGGGGCAGGTCGCACGCGTAGCACATGACGGTCCCTGGCAGGTGGGGGTGGCCGCAGTGGCAGGTCTGCGGGCAGCCCATGCGGTCGTCGCACTCGCCTTCCCAGTTGCACCACCAGTCGCCGGAGGCGTAGCGGACACCGGGGTCGCCTTCGGGCCAGTCGTGGCCGCAGCGGGCGCAGGAGACGGTCACGGTGCCTCCTGACGGCTGTGCAGTGCGGCGCCTGCGTGCCCTTTGTGGGCGTCGCAGGGCAGGATTTTGTCCGTGCAGATGCACCCGCACTCATGCCCGTGCCAGACAGGCTCCGGCTCGGGTGGCTGGCGGTGGTGGGCGAAGGTGATGAGCAGGCCGGTGAGCAGTGCGAGGGGGCTCAGGTAGAGGGCGAGGAAGATGGGCCACGGCTGGCTGACGAGCCAGTTCACGGCGCTCACTGTGCGGGCCCAGGCGGGTAGGCCCTGTTGTATGCGGCCTGTTCCAGCGCTGAGCACACCAGCCACCCGTTCCACGGATCGCGGATCAGCTTCCGTGCGGCCCGGATAACTGCGAACCCCTCGCGGGCTGCCGCCTTGCAGTTATCGCACCGGCAGCGGTGGTTGGTGTAGGTGCCAATGCGGCCATGCACCAGCTGCGGCGCGCTCACGCCGCCCACCTCGCCTTGACGACGGCGAGGAGCGCCCGCCTGTGCGCCATCGCCCGCGCGGTGTCGCGGGCGGGCCGCTGTGGCGGGAACAGTCCGGCGATGGCGAGGAACACCAGCGCCCAGCAGGCGCCGAGGTCAGCGATCAGCACGCTGGCGAGGCCACCGGTCCCGGTGATGACGAAGGTCACTGCGCACCTGCCGTCAGCGCCAGGCGCTCGTCCTTCACGAAGGCCTGGTAGAGCGTCAGCCCGTCGCGGACGTGCAGGTACGGCAGCATGACCTCGGCCATGTCCGCCACGCCCGCCTCGATGAGCGCTAGCTGCGCCTCAAGCCAGTCCTTCAGAACGCGCCAGGCGACACGCTCGGCCTGGTCCCGCTCGGCGTACCGGGGCGCGATGCCGCCCGCCCGGTAAGCCTTCGTGAGCGCCTTGTGGGTGCCGTCGATGTTGACCGGCAGGGAGAACTGCCTGACGCCGTGGACGGTCTCGATGCGGAACGTCAGGCCGGTCGGCTTCTTGTCCGCGTAGGTGATGCCGATGGCGTCCGCGCCGTGCTCGGCGAGGCGGGCGATGCACTCGGACGCGGACTTGGTTGCGGCGATCGCCGTGGTGTAGTTGAGCGGGCCCTTGCTCACGCCGCACCTCCGGCGTGTGCACGTTCGCGGTAGGAGGCCAGCAGCTGCTCACGCTCGTAGTCGTTGAGGAGGGCTGCGGCGAAGAACCCGGTGGCCACCGCGCCTGCTTCGGCGTACTGGCCTTCACGCAGGTGCGGGTACTCCGGTGCGGGCTGCACGGGGCCCACGTACGCGTCGGCGTGGGCGTCGTCGCCGAGCACGGCAAGCGGGTCGGCGGGCTCAGGGTGCGCGTGTGCCGGGCAGTCCGCCTCGGTGGTGATCGGCGGGCCAGGCACATCCGGGCCAAGCGGGCACAGGCACAGCGCCTGGTCGCTCTCGGCCCAGTCGTCGTCCACCTCGGGTGGCAGCGGCATCAGCGGCCCAGCGGCCATGTCCAGCGCGTAGTCCTCAGCGGTGCCTTCCCACCCGGGCTCACCGGGCTGCCCGTAGAGCTCACCCCACATGGCCCGCTCAGCCTCCTCGCCCATGTACTGCCCGGCGAGGATGTCGCGGAAGGTGTCCACCGTCGCCGCGTCCCGGTCGCGTTCCCGCTGGCGCCTGGCGGCGCGTCCGCTGACACGGAACACGGCCCGTTCCCGCCATGGCCACTCCCGGACGTGGGCGCCGGTGTGCGGCTTCGCGCGGGTGCCAGGGTCGGGCCTGTCGATGAGCCAGCCGAGCAGCTTCCCGGTCGCGAACGCGGCACCGAGCAGGAAGCTGAACGCCAGGATCTCCCATGCGTGGCTCATGACACGCCGCCGTCGATGGCGTCCGCGATCCGGGCGAAGTCCCAGGCGTAGGCGTCGTTGAGCCTCGCCAGGTGGTCCCGCGCCGGGGAGTTCGGCCCATAGACCAGCGGGTTGCCCTCTTTCAGCCCAGCCCACTCCGTCACGGACTCAGGCAGGTAGTCCACGCGGCCGTCATAGGCCCACGGGTACCCGTCCTCGTCTGGTGTGGTGGCGGAGGCCACGCCAGCGCTGACGGCCAGGTCGCAGAGCACTCCGAGGCAGCAGAACTCGTCACCGTGGTGCAGGGCCGCGGTGCCCTGCTGGTACTTCCCGGACCGGAGTGCGGCGGTCCACCGGGCGCGGATCTCGGGGTCCATCTCAAGCGCCATGGCTGGCCTCCTTGCGTGGTGCGGGCCGCCGCCGGAGCGCGACGGTCAGGTTGCCATTCACGGCGAGGGCGGCGGCGAGGGCGATGACAGCCAGCAGGGCCAGCAGCAGCGCGTCGAACGGGGTCACTTGCCTGCCTCCGGCCCGTTGATGAGCGCGTCAATCTCGGAACGGAAGAACCGGTGCGTCCCACCGGGGGTGACCAGGAAGCTGAGCCTGCCGGCCTTCCTCCACCGGATGAGCGTCTTGGGGTCCACATGGAAAGCCCTGGCGACCTCACCGGGGGTGAGCAGGTCGGTGTCTGGCAGCGTGATCCTCGGCGTGTTTCGCACGCGTGGGCGATCGCTCACCGGGTCACCGCCAGAGGGACGCCCCGGTCGAGTGCCCGGGTCGCGCAGTAGCCGTAGGCGTAGTGGGCACCGGTGACCGGCCGGGCCACCTTCGACGCCCGCAGCCTGCGCCAGTCGTGCCACCGGTCGAGCAGCGGGGTGACAGGCAGCACCAGCAGCAGCGCGGCGGCGAGGACGGCGACGGTGGCGGCCAGCCAGCCGAGGCACAGGGGAACGGTCGCGGTGATCATGCCTGGGCCTCGGCGGCCCGTTCGATGCGTGCGGCGGTGTCAGCGTGCTCGGCCGGGGTGGCCGTCCGCTCAGGGGCCACGGTGGGCGCGAGTTCGGCGGCGGCGGCGGCGATGCGCCGCTCGTTGAAGTCGAGGTTGATCGCGGCCTCGTTGAACGCCTCGGCGATCTCCCGGGCCGCTGCTGCGGTGCGGACGATCACCTTGATCCCGGACGGCCAGGTGACACTGGCGCATGTGGTGCCCCGGGCCTCGAACAGGCTCACGTCGATCGGCCCGGAGAGGTTCGGATAGCCGGCGTTCAGGAAAGCGCCGGGATCATGGTCGGTCACTGTGGACTCCTTTACGATTGGCGTGTCCCGGTGCGGGTGGACTCCCGCCGGGACGCGAGGCCGTCGCTGGTGCTAGCCGAGCGGCGGCCTCGGTGGTTACGGGCTGGTGGACACAGTGGGTGACGGCCCGCAGGCCTCACCGTGCTGCGGGGTGGTGCAGTACACGCGGCCCGGGCTGGGCCCGGCGCACGTCGCTGCCGCGATGAGCACCACGGGCAGGGCCCGCCACCCGATCGCCTGGGCGGCGGTCAGGGCGCGCTGGGAGCAGGACACGGGGCCGCACCGGCAGACGGCGGGGCGGGGGAGTGCCTGGTAGGCGCGGATCAGCAGGGCGAGGGTGCTGTAGGGGCCGCAGCCTGGTCTGGCGTGCCGCTGGATCATGACGTTGCCGCCTTCGCCTGCTCGGCCTCGGCGCGGGCAACCTCGCCAGCCTCAAAGAGATACGCGCCGGTCTCGCCTGGCAGTTTCTGGACGGGAGTGATCTCGCCCCGGGCCACGCGACGGGTGAGAGTACTTCGATCGATGCGGAGGCGTTCGCACACCTCGGCGCTGCCGATCAGGGGGTCGCTGGTTGCCATGGCCAAAGACTTGCACAATGTGAAGTAGATGCACAAGTCTGTGTCCACAAGTTGTTGCAAAGAGTTTGGGAGTCGTGCAATAGTTTGTGCGTGAGAAGGGGAGTGTGGTCGATCGTCGCCGAGTCGTCGTAGCGGCGGTGGTGCGAGCGGCAGAGGCGCATGTACCCGTCGAGCGGGTCACCGGCGTAGTAGAAGCAGCCGTGACGGCCGTCACGGCGGACAAGCTTAGGCGGGGCGTCGTGGCGGAAGGCGGCCTCAAGCCTGCCACTGCACGAACCGTCAGCATGAGCGCACTCCATCGGGAGGACGCGGCAGCGGCGAAGAAGAAGGCCCGGCCGGAGCATCCCCGTCCCAGCGCGTGCCAGGACGGCGACTGCAAGCGGGCCGGGTGCGTGGCTTACCGCGAGGGCCGCGAGGACGGCTACGAGCGAGGCTTCCCCGACGGGGTGGCGGCCTGCCCGCTGGGTCACGTATGAGCACGGCCATCGTCGTCGCCCTGGTGCTCGCCCTCGGCCGGCTGGTCTTCATCTACTACCACCCCTTCGGCCCGTGCCGGGCCTGCAAGGGGAAGGGCACCAACCGGGGATCCACGAAGAAACGGCTCGGCCGGTGCACGCGGTGTGGCGGGACGAGGCTGACGCAGCGGATGGGCTCGAGGGCTCTGCACAAGGTGATCCGCGGCACGTCGAACGCGGTCAGGGAAAACAAGGAGAAGAGGAGATTGTGATGGCGAACAGCGACAAGAAGGACATCATCAAGTGGATCAAGAACCTGCCGCCGCCGAAGCCGAAGGGCGGCAAGTAGGTGCCCACGTTCCATAACCCGGTCAGGGTCGATGTCAGCGAGCGTGGTGGCGGGTTCCCGTGGGAAGCGGTCGTCCTCGTCCTGGTCCTCGCCGCTGTGGCCGGGGTGGCGCATGCGGTCGCCCCGTACCTGCACGCGGTGTGGACGGTCCTGGCGATCACCGGGACGCTGGCGGGGTGCGCGGTGCTGGCCCTGGCCGGGAGGGCGTTCGCCCAGTGGGAGAAGCGGCGGAAGGAACCGGAGCCGCTGCGGTACCGGTCCGGTGAGCAGATGCGGGAGCCGAGACGGTGAGCACGCTGCGGGCCGCGCTCAGAGCGGTGAGGTGGGCGCTCGCCGCCCTGGTGGTCCTGGCCGTGGTGGGTGTGTTCGTGGCGTACGCGGCAGCCCGGATCGCAGGGTGAGAGGACGCGATGCGGTGAGGTGGATAGCCGCCGGCGTGGTGTGGGCGCTCGCCGTGTGGCTGGTCCTTGAGGTGATCGTGTACGCGTGGCTGCAGCTGCGCTAGCGGTGCCTGACCAGCCAGACGACCACGCAGACGATGAGGATGAGCACCAGCAGGCCGGCCAGCGAGACCATGTCAGGCCGCCGTCCGGTTCCGCCACGGGTAGAAGGCGGGCCAGGCCAGGTGCAGCGCGACGAAGAGCAGGCCCACCAGCGCGAGCGTAGTCACGTTGAGGTGCCCCTTGCTGAGGTCGGTGAGGTCCAGAAGCAATCCGACCGCGAATGCGAACGCCGCAGCGATAGCCCACATGATGGGATCCTTTCCCTACGTATTTATGGGATATGTCAGGCCCACGTCTTGCCGCCGTCGTGGCTGAGCACGACGCGTGACGTCCCGGCTGGCAGCTGCACCAGCACAGCATCAAGCACCGGCACCGGGACAGGCGCGGGCTTCGGCGCAGGAGCCGGGGCGGCCTTCCACGCGGCGTCGTAGACGATGCTCTCGTCGTAGTGGTGGCCGGTCTGCGCCTCCCCCGCGTACTGCACCGCCGTCACCCCGGTCATGTCCGGGACCGTCCTGGTGCCGTCGAGGGTGGCGATCCACAGCCGGAAATGCGTGCCGACATGCAGCCCGGCGGCGCCCATCGCGTTAAACAGCGGCGTCAAAGTGGCCCGGTTGCAGTAAACGACCGGCGGGTAGACGGGCTTCGTGAGCAGCTTCGCCTTCACCCACACCACGGCGCCGGCCGGTGTGGCGTCGCCGGTTTCCACGTCGAGGACGTCGGCGTAGACGTCGCTGCCGTTGACGTCGATCCACGCCACGGGCATCGCTGGCCCGAACCTGGCGGTCAATGCGCCGGCGTTCGTGGCGTAGCTGCCGTTCGCGTAGGCGCCGACGATGCCCGTCCCGGCGACCGGGTCATCGGCCAGGGTGGTGCTGTCTCGCATCAGGCGGGTCATTGCCCCGCTCCTGCCTGCGCCGCTGTCACAGCGGCGGCGTCCCACGCCAGCTGGATCCTCGGCGGCAGATCCTCCCACGCGGGCATCGGATCGCCCTGGAAGTTCTGGCGGCCGGTGACGTTGCCGTACGCCTCGTAGGCCAGCTTCGCCAGGTGCGGGGCCGTCATCAGCGGGCCCAGGTCGCTCACGGCCCGACCCGGAACCACGGCGGCCGGACCACGAGCACCGCGCCGTAGGCGGGCAGTTCCGGGCGCTCAACCTTGTAGCTGTCACCGTTGCCGAGCATCAGCTGGTTCATGCCACCCATGATGCTCTCTTTACCGCCCGAACACGGCGATCACGGCCACTACGCCGGCTGCGGTGAGCGCGGCGGCCAGGAGCAGCTGCCCGGCGTCCGCGCGGCGGCGGCTGCGGGCCATCAGCCGCTCACTGTCCTCGATGTCACCCACCGTGTTCCCCTACTTCTTGAGCACGAACGCGATCACCGAGATCAGCGAGATCAGGATGGCGATGCCCATAATCATTGCCTGGACGCTAGTCAGTGCGTTGCTGCGCTCGGCGCGCTGCTCGGTCCTGGCCGTAGCGGTGGCCACGCCGCCGCTCTCCAGCCGGACCACCCGGTCTTTCAGGTCGGCGATGGTGGCGGCCTGTGACGCCAGGCTGCCGGCGACCTGAGCCTGATTAGCCCGGATCGTCTCCTGCGTGGTTTTCTCGGACTTGTCGATCGCCAGGTCGCTGGACTTCTTGGCTTCGGCTGCGGCTTCTTTCTGTGCCGCCAGGGCAGCGGTCAGCGCTAGCGCGTTGGATGCGAACGTGCCCTCAATAGCGGTGAATTTCTCACCAGCCACATTCTGCACGTTGCGGATGTCCCCGGTCAGGATGTCTTTCAGCGCAAGGATCGCTTTGTCCAGGTCAGACGGGAACTCCGCGACGTTGGCCGCCAGCAGCTTGGTCGCGATGTCCATGCCGTCGATCCGGGCGCCCAGCAGCTCGCGCAGGGCACTGACTGACTTATCCGTGTCAGAGGGAACCCGCTCGACTATGGCGGCGACCGCCTCGAGCTGTGCTGTCAGCAGCTCGCGCAGGGCGCTGAGATCCCCGGTGAGGGCGCCCAGCAGACGCCGCTGGGCCACGTCAGTGTCCGAGCGGGCCTGGCTGAGATCGATGGCGACCAGCCCGGTCGCCCGGTCCATCCCCGAGAGCCGGGTCTCCATGATCTCGCGGAACGCCCCGATGGCCCGGTCAACCAGCGCGGTCGTCAGCTTGCTCGGGTCATCGCCGTTGGACTGCCTGCTGTGCTGTGACGGGTCGTCGGTGCTCACGTCTTATTATCCGTCAGCGCAGGCGAACAGCATGATCAGCGCGCCGGGCCGGTGGCGGCGGGAGGCGGGGGCGGCTGCGACTCGGCCACTGCTGCCAGCGTCGCCGTCGCGGTCACATGCGCGACCAGCGCGTCATGATGTTCCTGCGCCTGGTCCATCTTCTGCTGGTGGTGCAGCCTCGCCAGCGTCTCGTGTGCCTTCAGTTTCGCCCGCAGCCACCCACCGGCCATCGCCCCGCACAGGACCCAGGCGACGAGGTTGCCGCCCGCGCCCCAGGTGCCGGGGCCGAAGAGATCCCTGATGACGCCCATCACGCGTCCATCGAGTACCAGCCGTGGAACTGGATGAGGGTCGTCGCCGCGGGCATCGTGAAGACTTCCAGCGACCCCGTCGAGAGGGCCCCGATCTCCGCGCCAGACGGTGACCCGGTGGCGCACACGATCTGGTTGCTGGCGGGTATGAACCCAGCCGGGATTGTCCAGAAGACCGAGTTGCCGGACGTGGACGCGTGCGACAGGTTGCCGATGACCTCGACCTCGTTGATCAGCGGCACGAGCCGGTACTGCCCGGTGCTGTACCCGGCACCGTAATTCGTCCACGTGTTGATCAGCGTCATCGGCAGCCACGGGCCCGGTGAGAGGACCGCGGCGAGGATCCTCGACCCGGCGTTGATGATGGCCATGGGCTCTCCTTAGAGGGACGCGATCGGGGGGAAGAACAGGCGGACGTCGGTGCCCGCGCTCTGGGCTTTGGTCACGCCGTTCACTGAACGGGTGATCGTGAAGGCCTGCGGTGAGCTGGAGCCGGTGATGTTCGTGACCGTGATCCGCTCACCGGACACGAGGATGTCGAAGGGGAAGTCGCCCGCCGACGTGGTCCACAGCGGCGACGCGGCGTTAGTGGTGTCCACCTGCATTGACGTGGCCGAGTTGCTGATGCTGGCGTGGACCGTGGAGCCGTCAGTGTCGGCGTGACCCCACACCAGGTCATCAGAGATGGCGGTGTTCCACGGGGCCTGAGGGACGCACGCCCACGCCTCATGAAAAACGTAGCCGTAACATATTTCTGTCGCGCCCTGCAGCAGCTGGTTTATGCCGTCCGGCGGCAGCCACAGCGGGGTGTTTGTTACCTGCAGGTAGTCGCCGAGGTCCATGTCCTGCAGGTCCCAGTAATGGGCGGCGATCTCGGAGCGTTCCAGGTTGACCTGAACCAGCGGGTAACGGGGCTGGTTGACGGTGCCCATGTGCAGCAGCCACGCCGCCTCGTTGTCGAGCTGCCCGGCGGTGTTCACGTTGATGGTGGCCTGCACCGGGTACCGGCCCGCCCCGTTAGGCGGCGCCAGGACCGACAGCAGCCCGGACGCCAGCACCTGCTCAGAGGATGACCCGGCGGTGGACGACGCGCCAGCGCCCTGGGACACGGTTACGTCGTTGCGGAGCTGCTGGTCGTCACGGGTGGGCTTGAGCTCGTCGGAGAGGTGCGCGGCGGTGTAGGAGAGGGTGACCGCCGGGGGCTGGTTGAGCATGCTGGCGCGGGTGCGGTAGCTGAGGCCGAACATCTGCCGTGGTTCGGCGATGGCGCCCAGGTCCGCGTCGGCGCATTCCTGCAGCAGTGTCGGCACTGCCGCCGCGAGCTGCGGGCCCATCGCCACCGTGTCATCCAGGGAACCCCGCCCGCGGAACCCGATGCCTTCCTCGCCGCACAGCCTGGTGAACCGGTTCCCGGCCGCCTCACCCTGCCACGCGTTCAGCGCCCCCGTCCATGCGCCGCTGGCCAGGTGGTCACCGTTGAGGTCGAACAGGGTGTCCCACACCGGCTGAACGGAGACCTGGCCGATCGCGGTGGACGTCAGTCCGCCGGCCGTGTTGACGGCGGCCCGGGTCACGTGACCGACAGCGGTGGCGCTCAGCGTGTTGGTGACCACCGACGCGCTGCTGGCGCCGGGCTGGAGAACTGCCATGTTCCATTTCAGGTCCGCGCCGCTCGCCTGCAGCTCAATGGACACCCGCAGCAGGAGCCCGTTGACGTTGAACGCGTACACGCCGCTGGTGGCGATCAGAGCGCCGGTGGCGCTGTAAATGTTCATCGTCAGGGCCCCGCCGGTGCTGTACACCAGGTCCGCGCGCCAGACCGGGCCGCTGGTGTACATGGAGGCGATGATGGCGCCGTTGGTGTCCCCGGCGGCGGGGACGGCCATCAGGAACCGCATCACGTTGTCGGTGCCCCCGGTGTAGGGAGGCACCGAACCGAACCATTCGCTGCCCGCCACGAGGGTAGGAACCGGGTTGGAGCACAGGAAGGCGGAGTTCCCGCCGTACTGCGGCGGGACGCTGACCTGCATGGCGGGGCCGCCGAGCGCGGAGGCGAGCTGGGTGGACGCCGCCCCGTCCTCGCATGGCCAGTAGGCGACCGGGGCCGTGCTGCCCACCAGCCGCACATACGCGCGGTACATCGCGGAGGCGAACAGCTGCCCGCCCGCGTTCGCGCCCAGCCGCCGCAGGATCCCCGACGCGGTGATCTCCGTGGTGACATCGGTGCCGGTGGGGTCCCACGACTGCGGCCACGCGGACACTTCACCGTGGTACCGGTATTTGCGGCTGGAGATCTCGGCGGTGCCGTTCAGTGACCAGATGTTGCCCTGGCCGTCGGCGAACCCGAGTGCGGTCAGCGCCGCGTCGTTGACGTACAGCTGCACTGTGCTGGCCGGGGTGCCGGTCATCTGGGCGAACATCTGCGCGTGGTCGGCCCCGGCGATGGCGGCGCCTGAGCAGGTGAGCTGCACCCACGTCCCGGGCGGGATCGTCACCGCGGCCGGGTACACACCCCCGGTGTTCACGCCGGAGGCCCACCAGTTGACGCCGATCTGCGCCGTGCAGCCCTGCGGGGAGTACACCCACGCCGCCGCCGCGTAGGAAGCGCCAGCGGTGACCGGGTCCTGCTCGGCTGCGGCCTGCGGGGTGGCGGCCGCTCCGCCGGTCGTCAGCAGCAGCGAGTGCTTGCCCTGGTAGGACTGGGCGCTGGTCCAGGCGATCGCGGCGCCCGTGCCGAACGCGCTCCACGACGTGATCCCGGCCGTGAAGTACGGGTTGGCGTTCAGCGGCCCGGCGGTCTGCGCGGTGAAATCGGGGGACGCTTTCGCGGTCCCGGCGATCCCGGAGAGCAGCTGGAAAGCGTGGAACTTGCCGTAGATCCCGCTGTAACCGTCGTTGGTGTCGGTGCCGAAACCCAGCTGCACCGGGGCTGCAGAGCTGAACAGGCTGATGGCCGAGCCGAACGACTGGAGGCCGCCCAGCTGCGTCCACGACGGGCTGCTCAGCCCCGGGGGGCTGGTGTAGTAGGTCACGGTCCCGGTCGCTGAGGCGTAGGTGACCCGCAGGCACATGCGGTGCAGCGGCGGGACCGGCACCGGGACCGTTGATGTGGTCGTGTCAATTCCCGTGCCGTTGGAGGAGAAGTTGAAACGCAGCTGGCCGGACTCCAGCAGTTCCAGGATCCACGTCGCCTGGCTGCTGGACGCCGCCCACTTGCACGCCAGGGTCTGGTTGGAGTTCCAGTTGTCCAGGCTGATGTCCAGCTGGATTTCCATGTCCCCGGTGATGTCGAGCCCGGCCGCGTCCGGGCACTGCGCGTAGGACGCCTGGTCCACCTCGCTGCGCAGGTAGGACGCGCCTTCGGGGACGGAGATCCGCAGTGGCGTGTTCTGCCCGATCTGCCCGTACCAGGGCCCGGTCGGGTTCAGGTCGCTGAACCGGCCGTCGCGGTTGTTCAGCGTCATCGCCGCCGAGCTGGGGGTGGTGGTGGTCTGCTCGTCGGCGTGCCCGCGGATGATCGTCACCGGGGCCCGCTCATACACGTATGGGCTGGTGATGTCCGTCCACGTGCCGCCCAGGTTCAGCTCAACCCTCGTGTCCAGGAGCGGCAGCGGGTAGGTGGGCGCGGCGGGCAGCGAGCCGAACACGGACACGGGGCCGCCAGCGCCAGACAGCGACGGCTTGACCAGCGCAAGACTGCCTGTGCCGGTGACCGCCCCGGAGCCGGTCCCCGCAAGGGACGGCTTCAGCAGCGCCAGGGAACCGGTGCCCTGGACCTCGACGACCCCGGTCCCGGACAGCGCGGGCTTGACCAGCGCGAGGCTGCCGGTGCCCTGCACCGCGGCAGTGCCCGTGCCTGACAGGGACGGTTTCAGGAGCGCGAGGCTGCCCGTCCCGGTGGCGCCGGACGTGAGCAGAGCGGGGCGCACAAGCTTGTACGCCGCCGCTGGCCTGCTACGGCCAATCCTCGGCACCAGTCACCTCCCTCCGCGCCGTGGTGGTTGCGGTGGATCAGAGAACTGTGTGAAGGAGGTAGGCGTTGCAGGCGTTCTCGGAAACACGGAGGAAGAAGTTGCCGGACCCGCTGTTTCCGGTCCCTGTCACATAGATCACGGGCGACCACTGTCCGGGCTGCACCGGGACGAAGTGCCCAGTGTTCGCGGTCCCGGAATAGTCGTCGTCATTGCCGCACCAGATCGTCTCGTCGCCCACATTGAGCACCTGGGCGGTGTAGTCCGAGGTTCCAACGTCACCCGAAGTGATCACTGCCGAGAAGGTGGTGTTACTGGGGCTAATGAGAGTGATGACCGATCCCATGACTTCCTCCTAGAATTCGACGACGATGTAGATGTAGGCGTTGACCGTGGTCCCGAACGTCATCCGCACCCGCAGGAAGTGACCTGCCGGAACTTCAGGCTCACGGCCGAGCGGGAACTGCTTGAGGTACTGGTTGGTCGGCGCGACCAGCTGGACGTCGAACTGCCGCGCGTTCGCCACGGTGCCTTCCGTGACTGCCGCCGTGGCGAATCCCGATGTAGCCGTGCTCAGGTTGAGCGGAATGCCCGACGAGCCCGCTGAGTTGGCCGGGGCGTTCGGGTCACCGTAGGGCTGGATATCACCAGCGGCGAAAGCTGTGCTCATCGTCGCGGCGACCGTGTTGTCGAACAATTCGACCTTGCCGGGAGTGGCCGCCGCCGAGCCGTCGAACGAGCAGCCCCACTCGATGATCCGCATCGGGAAGCCGGTGGCCGGGGCCAGCTGCATCATCGTGCGGATCGCCGTGCCAGTCGGCTGGCTAACAGGCGCGGCCGTGGTGACCTGCGCGCTGTTGTGGATCAGGTATGTCTTCGCTGCCATCGATGTCTCCTCAGTAGAAAGCGGCGCGCTTGACGGCCTGGCGGACGATGTACGGCGGCGGGGCCAGCGCGGTGGCGGCGGCCGTGACGATGATCGCCACAATGGTCGCGGTCCCTGTCGGGGACTGGGCCGAGCTCGGGGCCACGGTCCCGGCCGTGACGTTCACGTTCAGCGCTGTGACAACGAAACTGCTGTCGAGCAGGTTGTACGTAAACCCGCTGTCGCCGCCCGCTGATGGCGTGTTCTGCGGGCTGTTGATGCCCCAGTACGCCTGCCCGGTCACCGTCGCGGTCAGCGACGGGAAGGCGTTGGACGTCCCCGAGGCATCGTGCTGGCCGCCGCTGGCCACAACCGACCAGGTGCCGCCCGTGCTGGAATGCAGGCTGTCGGCGTCGATTTCAACGAACGTTGTGGAGATCGACGCTGAAAAGGTGACCGTGACGGCAGCCGACCCGGTGGCTGTCGCTGTAGCGGTCCAGATCTCCGCCCGCGTCGTCGAGGTGCTGTCGGTGAAGCCCTCGGCCCGCGCCCAGCCGGTCGCGTTGCCGCCCGACATCCCGGAGACGGTGATGCTCGCGCTGCCGATGAACACGGAGACGATGACCAGGTCGCCGATAGCCGCCGGGCTGACCGTTACGCTAGTTACGCCGCCGCTGCTGCTATCGCCCCCGCCTACGGGGAACCCGGATGCCCGGCTGATCGTCATGGGCCGCTATTCCACCTGGGTTATCGTGAACGCGGTCACCGCGACCGTGCCGCCTGAGACCAGCGACAGCGTGTTCAGGTTCAGGTCCGCCGAGCTGGTGCCCACGCTGCCCATCGCCACGATTGTCGTGTCGTCGGCCTTCATCAGCGCGAAGTACCCGGCCGTGCCCGTCGCCAGGGCCGCCGACGACGTGATCGAGTTCGCTGTGGCCGTCACCAGCCGCGACCCCGTCGCACCGGACGCCACGCCCGCGCCGAACGCCGTCGCCGACAGGGCCAGCTTCGCCAGCTTCGTCCCCGTCAGCGCCTGGTTCGCGTCCCCCGGCTGGGCACCGGACCAGATCTCCAGGAACCCGGTGGCCAGCAGCGCGGTGACCGCGTTGACGTCGGCGATGATCGTGGCGTCGGAGAAAAACGGGTTATTGGCCACTGCTGGCCCCAGGCTTCGTGATCACGATGCCGCCCGTGCCGGTGACCGGCTGCGGGTCCTGCGTGTCGTCGTCCATCGACCTCTCCCTCATCAGGGCCCTAGTGCTTTCGTCAGGCCGCCGCGGACGCGGATGCCTTTGCGCAGCTCGCTGAAAACCCCCTGGTCGCTGCTGCTGCCAACCCATTCCAGCTGCACCTTGACCGTCCCGCCCACACCACCGGCCCCGGCCGCCACGCCGCTGGGGAGCGTGCCGCCAGCCATCCGCGCCGCCGCCGTGGTAATCCCTGACATGTTCGACGTCAGGCCCTGAGCGAGCATCTGCGCGATCCGCCGCCCAGCCTTCTCCGGGCTGCCCGCACCTGAGAGCGGCCCCTTCTTCGCCGGGGAGAACGGCAGGTGCGCCGTGATCTCACCCGCGATGCTGCTGATCGCGGAGCCCACCGCGCCGAACTGCGACATGATCCCGCCGACCAGGCCGGAAATGACGCGGGCGCCCGCGTTCCACAGCAGGTGCCCGAGATCACCGAGCGCGGAGAGGATCCGCCCGGGGATCGAGCGGACGAACGAGTTCATCGACCCGTAAGCGGACAGCACCGCGTGGTAGGCGCCGATCCACCAGCCGTAGAACAGGCCCGGCAGCCGCCCGAACCACGACAGGATCGTCCGCACCTGGTTGACGTCCGAGGCGACCCGGCCGGTGATGTAATGCCACGCCGCGGCAGCCACGGCCTCCACGTCATGCCACACCGCGATCCAGAACACGCGGAACGCCTTGAAATGCAGGGTGACCAGCACGACGACCGCGATCAGCGCCGCGATCCCGATGATGATCAGCCCGATCGGGTTGGCGTCCATCGCGATGTTCAGCAGCCACTGCGCGGCCGCCATGATTTTCGTGGCCGCCGCGATGGCCTTAAGGCCGGCCTCCCACAGGATGTCCCAGGCGACGCGTGCCTTTATCACCAGCGCGGTAGCCACCAGGACAACCATCAGGGCCCCGGCCGCGGCCAGCAGGCCCATCACCGCGGACTTGTGCTTCAGCATCCAGCTGACCACCGTCTGCAGCACCGGCACCAGCTTCTCCCCGATGCTGATCATCAGGGCGTCGAACCCGCCCTTCAGGTCGGCCAGCTGCTGCTTCAGCCCGGAGTTCGTCGTCGTCCACGCCTTGCCGAAGTCGTTCGCGCCTTTCGTGAGCAGCGGGTATTTCGACCGGAGCCGGTCCATGTTCTCCAGCAGGATCGCCAGCCCAGGGCCAGCCTTCTTGCCGAACATCTGGGTGATGACGCCGCCCATAGCTGTCCCGGAAATCCCTGCCTTGTGGAACCGGGTGCTCAGGTCGTCGAGGGCCTTCAGCATGCCGCCGGACTGCATGTCTTTCGCCAGGGTCGATGTCGTCATGCCCAGGTTCGCCATTTCCTTCGCGCCCGTCTTCGCCGGGACCGCCATCGCCTGCACGGCGGTGCGGACCAGGGTCGCCGCGTACGCCCCGCGCACGTTCAGGTCCCCGAACGTGGCCAGGGCCGCGCCGACGTCCTTGATGGACAGGCCGTAGCCCTTCACCACGGACACCATGCCGGTGCTGAACGCCTCCGCGAGGTTCTGCATGTTCATGTCACCGGTGCCGACGATGGCGTTGAGGACGCCCATCGCCTGCGAGTAGTTCTGCACCCCGGGGATGCCAGACGCCACGGCCGAGGTCAGGGCATTGGTGACATCGACCAGGTCAGCGCCGCCGACCTTCGCGCCCTCCGCCGCCACCCTGACGACGTCCAGCATCTGCTTGCTCGTCCCGCCCATGGAGGCCATGTTGCTGGCGACGTGATACAGCGACGCAGCCAGCGAATCCGGGCTGAAACCCACCTGGCCGGCCAGCGCCAGGACACCGGACTTCAACGTCCCGATCTGCTTCTGCGACACCCCGGCCTGCGTGCCCAGGCGCATCATCTGGGAGTTGAAGTCGATGGCCATCTTGGTCGCCTCGATCCCGACGACGGCCAGGCCCGCGCCGGCCATCAGGCCGATCTTCGACAGCTTCTCGCCCAGCTTCGAGGTCTGCGCGTCCGCGGCGGCGAACCCCTCCGCCGTCATGTCCTTGGCCTTGACCAGGATCTCGACGATGTTGACGGCGACCTCACTCACCTCCTTCCGGCTCTGGTGTCCCAAGCTCGATGATCTTCAGCATCCGCAGCACGCTTCCCGGCTCGGCCAGCACCACCGACGGCGGGGAACCCCACCGTCGGCACAGGCCGTCGATCACCTTCGCCTTCGTCAGCTCCCAGGGTTCGGTGACAGCGGTTCCATCGGCATGGACCGCTCCAGCCCCGAGGTCCCGGTAGAGCCGGAGTCTTTTCCCAGGCCGTCGTCCACGTCCGTCTGCGCCGACACCCACGCCGTGGCGATGTCCATCACCAGCGCCAGCCCGCACGCCCGCAGGCCCGCCATGTCCGCCGGGCGCACGTTGCCGTCCCGGTCGGCCACGTTCCACTCCACCAGCGCCCCGGCGAGGGTTTCCATCAGCATCAGGACCGTCTGCTTCGTCTCCGCGTCGAGCTTCCCCGCGGCGGGCCCGGACGGGATCTGGTCGGCCAGGCCGATGAAGTCGAGGAGGTCGCCCGTGGACAGGCCCTCGACGCGGACGCGGAGGCCGCCGCGGTTCTCGAACACCAGGTCATAGAGCGTGATGTCCTGGTAAACGTCCTCCTGGCCGGCCATCAGCCCTCCTCGCTTGGTGGCGTCCAGCCCATGGCCTTCAGCGCCTCAGTGGTCTCCTCGTCGAACCGCACCAGCGCCCTCGTGTCCACTTCCGGGGTACCGCGGGGCAGCGCCAGCCGCAGGATCAGGACCGGCAGTGCGACGGAACTCATCGACAGCTCCAGGCTTTCGGTCAGGTTCTGGACCGGGTGGCCGTCGATCTCGACGACATGGCTGATGCCGTTGCCGCTGATCTTGATGTGGTGAGCTACGACCATGTGGGCGTTGCTCCATCTCCAAGATCACCCTTGACGTCCCACGTCAGCTCACCGGCGGCCGCGCGGGTAATCGAGTAGTCGCTGTAGAACGCGTTGAACGACAGGAACGGCGGCGTCGAGGACGTCGGCGTGATGATCGTCGCCCGGATCACGCTCGTCGAGGGGATCGTCTTGAAAACGACATGCGACATGTTCGCCGCGTTGTTGAAAACGCCCTTCAGCGACACCGAGACGTCGGCGAGCAGCAGCAGCCGCTCATGCGCCGACTTATCAACGCCCGTGATGTCCTGGATGGCTCTCGGGGTGGACAGCTGGAAGTCGGTCACGTCGTTGGTGATGATCTGCGCGGCACTGCTGGCGTCCGCGACACTGATGGCGGCACCGAGGCCGCTGGTCTTCGCGATGGGAACTCACCCTCTCCTTGCTTGCTCTTCTAGCTGGCTGACGTGGTCACTGAGGTCGCCGGTCCAGTCGGCCATGACGGGCACCTCGCGGACAGCCCGGCCGGCGCGGATCAGCCACCGGGCCCGCCGCGTCCGGTGCTCCGCGAAGCACCGCTGGTGAGGCTCGAACCGGAACACCGTCAGCCCGTCCCCAGTGCGCATCTCCCGGAACGTGCGGCCACAGGACTCCCGGATGTAGGCGGCCCGGAAGGTGCCGAGCGGTGTGGTCTCGTCGCAGGTGGTTTGCCACCCGTACTGCCACGCCTCACAGCGCACCTCCTCGCAGGCGGCCACCACGGTCACGTCACGCGGCAGGCGCAGCAGATAGTCGCGGGTCGCCATCAGAACACCTGCCCGGCGACCGGGTTGCGCACGAACACCACGGAGAACACCGCGTTGCTGAAGGTGCCCGTGGTGGTGACCTTGACGAACTCGTTGATGGTCAGGCTGTTCGACGAGGCCACGCGCTGCCACGCGGGCGCGGCAGACACAGCGGTGAACGCCAGCCCGGTCACGTTGCTGTAGGCGCCACCCGACGTGGTGGCATGCTGGACGGCCACCGTCACGCTGGTACCGGTGAACGCGGTCACCTGCAGGAAAGCCTGCCCGCCGAAGTTGGTGGCCGCCAGGTCGTCCACGAACGCCCCGGCCGTCGCCGACCCGTCGGTGCGCAGGCCGGCGGTAAGCTGCTCACCCCATTGGAGCCCGAACCCGTTCGACTGGCCTTCCACCTTCAGGGTCAGGTCACCGTTCGCCGCCCGGGTCGGGTCGTAGTTGACCTGCTTCGCGACGCAGCACGCCGCCGGGCTGGCCAGCGTGGTGCCCCGCAGGTACGACATGGCCACGTCACCACGCGGGAGCGCCGCGAGCACCGGGTGCGCGTTCAGGTAGTCGAAGAACGTGGTGAACGACATCGTCCCGTCGCGCAGGCCGCCGATGCGGGAGTGCGCCAGCTGGGTGATGTCGGTGACGTCGATCGGTGCCGGGCCGCCTCCGACCTTCTCCAGCGCCTGGACGTCGCCGCTGATGTCGTAACCGCCGACGAGGAGCCGGTCACCGAGGCCGCTTTGCTTGCTCACGGGCTCATCCCCCAGAGATCATTGACGACGATGGGCACCGTGATCTCGATCACCCGGAATTCCTTGCCTTCGTGGTTGAGGTAGCCGGGCTGCGCTTTCAGCGCGAGCAGGTCAATGTCGCGGACCGTCCCGCCCAGGGTGAAGGCACCGGAGTAGGCATTCAGCAGCACCGACACGGCACCGAGGACGTCGGGGTCCACGGCGTCGAGGGGCTTCTGCATCAGCGACGACCAGATCCGCACCTGGAACGTGATCGTCCCCGACACCATGGCCAGCCCGGACGCTGTTGGGTCGGCGGCGATGCCGCCGAGGGTGATCGAGCACGACATGCCCTTGCCGGGCGTGTTCTCAGGCTCGTGGGAATTCACCCTGTCGAAGATCCCGAGGCTCTTCGCGTGGGATGTCATGGCGTGGAAGATCGCTTTCGCGTCAGCGGCGGCGAAGCTCATTCGACCCGCCCGCCCATCCGGCCGATGAACTCCTCAAGGCGCTTCTGCGCGACCGGCGTGACATACCGGCGGAGCCGCAGGCGGGTCAGCCGGAACGTGTGATAGCCGTGAAACTTGCTCTTCACATTGCGCGTGGAGTCGCCTTCGAGCCACGGCCACCACACACGGCCCTTCACCATCCCGCCGAGGACCCGTGCGTCGTTGAACCCGCCGAACCGGGACACCGTGACCGCCTCGGCCGCCGCCCCGGTGCCGCCCCGCCCGGACTTGTCCATGGCGTGCGCGGCGAGGCGGATCCAGTCCGCACCGGTCTCCGCGACGTCCATCTTCGTGGCGTCCAGCCATTCCTTGACCGCCGCGTCGGCTTCCCCATCGAAGAGGGGGCCTGAGCGGGTCATGGTGACTTCCATGCGGCTCTTGGCCATGTCAGACCACCCTCGCCCGGGGTACCGTGCAGGAATGAGCAAACTGCCGCTGCCGGCGAGGTACGACTTGGACTTCAACCCGGCCCCGAGCACCGAGCCCAGCGCCGCGAGCTATGAGGGCATCAGGTCCCTGCTCGGGCAATGGATGGCTGACCGGCCCGACACGATCCGGCTTCACGCCAGCGTCTGGTACGTGCTCCAGCGAACCATGCCGGTGGCTTCCTTTCCGGCCGCACCCGAACAGCAGGTACTCGGCCTGCGGCTGGTCATTGATCCCGAGTTGGCACCGGGTGAATGGAAGCTCCTCAATGGCAGCGAAGAGATCGACGCCGGAACCGTCCCCGTAGACGTCTAGGCCGCTCATACCGCCCTCGATCTGGCCTTGCGGCCGTGCGCGGTGACCGCCTCATCCCACTTGCTGGCCAGGTCCGCGCCAGGCGCCGGGTGAGCGTCCGCACCGGAGCCGATGGTCCGCGCGTACCCGGAGCCTTCCTGCAGCACCTGGTTGACCGCCTCGGCCACGGCCAGGTCCCGGATCAGGGGAGGCACCCGGTGCCGGAACACCGCCGCCGCGTTGCTGTAGCCCGCCGCCACGGTGCCGTACATCGCCCGGGTCACCGACAGCAACCGCAGCGCATACACCGTCGCCGCCGAATGCGTGGCCAGCGCGGTGCCGTTCCACGCCCGCTTCACCGTCGCCACCCCAGCCACCATCTGCTCAACCAGCACCTGCTCCTGGTCGAGCACCAGCACCTCACCCACGTTCAGCGTCCCGGAACCCGTCGTCGCCAGCGCCTTATCGCTGTCCGACGCTGTCGTGCACCCGCCGCCGGTCTGCGTCAGCCCAGTCGCAGCCGCCGCCACATCAGTGATCAGGACCCGTTCCCCGGTGTACGGGGCGATCGACCCCGCATAACCCGCCGCTGACGGGAACGGAGCGGAGCCCCGCCCGTAGCCGAGGACCAGGAGGTCACCCACACCCGTCTTGCTGCCATCGGACACGGTGACCGACGTGTCACCGGCCAGGACGCTCGCCGCCAGCTGGCCGGCCGGGTCAGCGTCCGCGCCGTAACCCCAGGTGCCGGTCATGACGATGGAGTGCTGCGGTGACGGGGCGTTCCCGCCGAACGCCGCCGTGCTCGACCGGTCGAGCTCGAGGTACTCGTAGAACGGCTTGCCCTCGACGGGGTTGTTCACCGGCTCGAGGAACACCTGGTTCAGCGGGATGGCCACACCGCCGGTCACCAGGCCGGTGAGGACGGTGCAGTCGAACTGGTCGAGCCACAGCCGCCACGGGTAGGCGTACTGCCCGCCGCCACTGCCGCCCTGGTTGGGCCAGTCCGCGTAGACGGTGGCGTCGTTCGGGTAGAAGCGGCGGTGCATCTGCCGGTCGATGTTCCAGGCGCCGGTTTCGATGGCGCGGTCGGCGGCCTCGTTCTGGTCGATGCCGTCGCGGAAGTCGATGGCGCGCATGGCGACCTGCCGGGAGCAGTAGGTCATCCGGGTCACGGTCACGGCCAGCACACCTCCCACGCTTCCTCGATCACCGCGTCAGGGAACGCCGCCAGCGGGAATCCCCACGACCACCAGCGGCCTCCGCATGCCAGGACGGTGTGCCGCCCGGGCAGGTCCACACCGAGCAGCAGCGGCCCGGGCGCGTCCAGGTCATAGACGGCGGCGAAGCTGACCGGCCGCACCCCGGCCAGCCCGAACATGTACGCAGCGTCGAGCGTGGCCAGGATCGACGCTCCCGTGTCCGGGCCGTCCGCTGTCAGCTTGTACAGCGCCAGCACATCCGCGTCATCCACGGGCCACCCAGACAGCCGCAGCGACAAGGCCAGGGCATCAGCCGTGCAGCACGACACGTCACCGATCGACAAGGCACGCGCGTGCGCCGCCTTCGCCGTCAGGGCCGTCCGCCGCGCCGTCTGCTTAGCCCCGGCCGCAGCCTTCTTGTGCGCCGTCGGCTTGTGCTTCGCCTTCGACAGGTGCTTTGCCGTCCCGGCGTGCTTCTTGTTCAGCGCCCGGGTCGCCGCCGACTTCACCCGGTCACCCCCCGCCGGGAGGCAGCGGGTCAGAGCTGCTGGGGCCTGATCCAGTCGCGGGGGTACTGCCATCCGTCGTACCGGCAGAAAAGCTCGGCGCCGGAGGTGTCGTCTGCCATGGCGGGGGAGTTGCGGAGGGGCTCACCACAGTTGGGGCAGGCGATATGGCTGGTGACCTCGACGAAGTACTCGAACTCCTGCCGCTGCTGCTCTTTGATGGCGAGGAGAGTCCACCAGGAACCGGGAATGGCTGGTCACCGCCTTCCATGACGACGTGCATGGTGCCGCGGCACGCGGGGCAGCACGGAGCACCAGGAGCCCACTGGCCCCCGCACCCCGCGCATGCCCACACGTCCACGACTGCTCCTTAGGTGAGAACCACGACCGGCGACACCGTCGCCGACGCGTTCGCTGGCGTGACCGGCGACTGGAGCCAGATCTCGCCATCGAGCCGCGAGATGATGCGGAACTCGGTCTGGTCGTTGATGAACTTCTGGCCCACCGCTGAAGTGTCGATCGTCATCGCCTGCCGGTCGCCGATGATGTAGAACTTCGGGTCCACGGCGATCAGGTCACCGCGGCTGCCGGCCACCGGCACATGCTCGGTCACGAACAGCGGCCGGCCCAGCAGTGTCCACCCGTCGATGGCGTTGCCCATCAGCCACGCCGACGGCGCGACCGCGGTGTTCGTTGGTGACCCGATCGTCAGGTACATGTTCAGCAACGGGCTGATCTTGTCCGGGGAGCACAGCCAGATGAAGGACTTCATCGACTGCGGCAGCATCCGCGTCACCATGCTGGTCACGTCCGCCTGCAGCGACGTCGTGCGGGTCACGTTCACCGCGCACGACGCATTGAGAATGCCCTGCGGCTGGCCCGTGCCCGACCCGGAGATAAACGCCTGATCCTCGGCCCACGCCAGCCCGAGCGGGATCACCGTCCCCGCGAACGCCTCGAACGCCGCAGAGTCCTCGACGAGCTCGTTGGGCACGCCGCCGAGGTACGCCGCGAGCTTGGTGGCTTCCAGCACCAGCCGGCCGTAAGTCGGCGACGTCGTGGGAAGCGTCGCGCCTTCCTCTGCCCACGCCCACGTCAGGCCGCCGAGCAGGGCGTTCGACGCGTGCGTGGTGTCGTCGATCATCGGGATCGGCACCCGCAGCGACGACATCGGGATCACTGTCGCCCGCGGACGGATGATCGCCGCCTCCAGCGACGCGAGGACCATGTCCGAGCGCATGCGCTCGGAAACCAGATACCCGCCGCCGGATGGCACCCGTTCCGCCATGGCGTTCTGCAGGTCCCGCAGTTTCCGCCCGGTCTCGCCCGACGGTGACCGGGCAGCGGACGCGAGCGCGTGCCACCCGGTGACGGCGTCGTTCAGCGCCGCGCCGGGCGCGGTGGCGCTGTAAAGGGCGGCTTGCGCCGATCCTGGGCGGTCAGCCACCAGGCGCCTCACTGCCCAGCGGCAGCGGCGGAACAGCTGCCTTCATCGCCTCGGCCAGTTGCGGCTTCGTCATGGCCGCCGCCTCAGCAGGATCGACACCGGCCTGGACGGCTTGCTCAACCCAGTCGGCTTTCGGCGCGGACTTCGGCGGAAGCTCAGCCTCCGGCTCGGCTGGCCGGGCGTAGCCGGGCGGCTCGTGGCCTTCCTCGTACCAGATGCCCGCGTGGGTGATGTTCGGCATGTCAGGCGCTCAGCGCGGCCAGGTTCGCCGGGTCACGCTGCACCTGAAGATCATGCACGATCGCCGTGATCAGCCCCGTGCTGCCCGCTGTGGCCTTCACGTACTCGTTCCCGGCGGGCAGGTCGTTCGCGTCCACGTAGAACGCCGTGGACCCGGCCGCGCATACCACGGTGCCGGACGCAGCCTGCGTGGCCTCCACCCACTTCGCGGTGCCGTTGGTGGAGGTGTTGGTCTGCTTGCGGGTGATGATGGTGCCCGGTGTCGCGTAGGTGCCGCCGAACGTCGCCGACGAGGTGAGCACCACCCCGGAGTCGGCGCCGGACACCAGGAACGTGATGCCCTGGGCGTCCCGCAGGCTGACCGCCTGAGCCGACGCGATCAGGACCGCGTTGAACACCCGGCCAAGTCCCTCGATTGCCATGCCTGATTCCTTCCTTACAGGGCTGCGAGCCCGGGCGTTGTTAGTTGAGCAGCACGACAGGTGACAGCGTGTTCGCGCTGTTGTTCTCAGGTGTGATCGCCGACTGGATCCACGTCCGGCCATCCAGCCGCTCCACGACGCGGAAGACCGTGAGGTCGTTCGCGAACTGGTAGTGCTCGCTGGAGCTGATCACCATCGACTGCCGGTCACCGAGCAGGTAGTACCCGAAATCGACGAACGCGACGTCGCCCAGGGTGCCCATGGCCGGGTGCTTCTCGGTGACCAGCACCGGCCGGCCCAGGATCGTCATGTCCGGCGCGCCGCTGGACGACATGCCGTTCAGGAACACCGGCGGGGAGATCGTGGTGGGGCTGGCGCCCGTCTCGGTGACGGCCATCTGGAGAAGTTCCGGGATGCAGTCCGGTGAGACGACCCACGTCGCGGACTTCATCGACGCCGGAATCATCCGCGCGTACATGCTGGCGAAGTCACCGAACCTGACATGGCTCGCGGTCTTACGGGACACCTTCACCGCGCACGGCGAGTTCTGGTAACCCTGCGGCTGGCCACTGCCCGACCCGGAAATGAAGGCGACGTCCTCGAACCAGGCCAGCGCGATCGGGAACATCTCACTGAACCACTGGTCCAGCGCCTGCACCGCGTCATGCAGCAGCTCGTTGGGGATCTGCGTGTACCCGGTGAGCTTGTGGGCCTCCAGCTCGATCCGCCCGAACGCCGGCTGGCTGGCGGTCAGCGCCGCGGCCTCTTCCGCCCAGTAGCCGATGACCCCGCCGTAAACGCTGGACGTGTGCGACGTGTCGTCGATCGTCGGGTAAGGCACCCGCAGCGAGTCCATCGGGATGATCCGGGCCCGCGGCCGGACAATGGCCTGCTCCAGCGCGACCATCAGGATCTGGGAGCGCAGCACCTCCGGCAGCAGGAAACCACCCTGGGACGGGACACGCTCGGACAGGGCGTTGGACATCCCCCGCCGGTAGTCCCGGATCGTCTCAAGCTCGTCCGGGCGCTCGATCTCGGCGCGGTGCCAGATCGCCTCCAGGAAGCTGCCCATGCTCGCGGCATAGGGCTCGGTATCCAGCGGCGAGCCCAGCGTCTTATTGCCGAACAGCTTGTTCCGGGCCACCGCGTCCATCATCGGCACCCTGCCGTTGTAGAACCGGGCCCGGTCCGCGTCGGCCAGCATCTCCGGCGTCACGCCGGCGGACAGGCCGGGCGCGGTGACGTTCCCGGTGCCGCCCGCGGGGACGCCCTTGACCATGTCGGCGAGGGTGGTCTGCATTCCCTCGGTCAGCTGCGCGCGGACAAGCTCGGTCTGCTCGGCGATGTAGGCATGCATGACGTCGCCGAGACGCGTGTCGCGCTCATTGAGCATTTCTTCCAGTTCGGACGCGTCCGCTGGAACGGGGGTTTTCGGGCTCACTTCACTTTCCTTTCCAGAGCCGCCTTGAACTGGTCCGGGCTCCATGCGAGCCCGGTGTCTGCGTAGTGGGCGTCAATGTGCTGGACGACCTGCGCGGCCAGCACAATCTCGTCGCGGACGATCGCCCGGATCCGCTCCTCCGACATTCCTGTCAGCGGCTTGATCGGCTTGCCGTCAGCCGTCCAGTAGTCGTGGTCGGTGTCGCCCTCAGGCGTCGAGTCGTCGTCACCGTCGCCGTCCGGGTCGGTGGCCGTGTGATGCCCGTGGTCAGCGTCGGCGTCGTGGACGTGGCTGTGCGAGTGGTCGCCGCCGCCGGGGTCGGCGTGGCCATGCGAGTGATTACCGTCGAACGGGTCATGCGCCGGGGCCGCGGCCCTCGGCAGCGACCGCAGGGCGGCGGCGATCCGCCCCGGCAGCGCGTACGCGGCCAGATCCAGGCCAGCGGGCAGCTCGGCGCCCCCGTCACCGACCCGGTCAGCCAGCCCCGCCTCGACCGCCTCGGCGGCGGTGTACCACGTCTCGTCCTTCATCACCGCGCGCCACCCGGCAGCGGACCCGCCAGCCCGGTCGGCGTAAACAGCGGCGATGTTGCCGCTGACCTTGTCCAGCGTTGAGGCGAACTGCGTCATCTCGGCGGCGTCACCGACGCACATCCCGAACGCGTCGTGGATCATCATCATCGACCCGGGCTCGACGACCCGCTGCTGCCCGGCCTGCGCGATCACGCTGGCGATGGAGGCGGCCAGGCCGTCAACGACCGTCGTCACCGGGCCCTTGTGCGCGCGGATCGCGTTGCCGATCGCGATGCCGTCGAACACGTCGCCGCCACCGGAGTTGATGTGCACCTCCAGGCCGCCCTTCACCCCGGCCAGCTGCGCCGCGAACGACTTCGCCGTCAGCCCCTCGTCAAACCAGCCGCCCTCGCCGATGTCGTCGTACACATCGACACGGGTGGCGCCGGCCTCGGCGCGGATCTGGCACTTGATCGGGTATACGTTCACCGGGCTCCTGCCAGGGCATTCCAGGCGGCGTTCTGCCGCGCCAGCGCGTTCTTCTCATCACCGTGCGGCGGAGCGGTGGCCTGCCCATCACCATCGGCGGCCTCCGCGGGCGCGGGGGCGGGGGCGGCCGGCGCGAGAGGCACCGTCCAGCGCGGCGGCAGCGCCGGCACGTCAGCCAGCCGCAGCGCCGCCTTCATGTCCGGCAGGCCGACCGCCAGCAGCACGTCCTTCTGGTCGTAGCCGGCCTCGACCAGGTTCAGCGCCGCCTCAGCCTTCGTCTTCAGCTCAAGGTTGTCCTGCTCCCGGTTCCGCGGCATCGGCAGCACATAGTCGAACTCGACACCTGTGCCCGTGGGCCCGAACAGCGGCAGGAACTGGTAATTCAGGACATCCCGCCACCGCGCCAGCCGCGGGTCCACCTGCCACGAGGCGAACACTTCCTCACCGGTCTGCGCGGACGCCCGGTTCACGTCATCGGTGACCCCGGTCATCACCTTGTGCATCGCCAGGGCCTCACGGATGATGTCCCGGCTGTCCATCCGCAGCCCGGCGAAATCCATGTCCTTCTGCGACAGGTGCGTCTGCACCCACGTCACGCCGTTCTCCAGCACCGCGATCCGGTGCGCCCGGCTGACACCCTTGTGCGACTCACGCCACCGGTTCGTCAGCCGGTTGAACTCGTCATCGTCCAGCTCGTGCTCAACCTGCAGCACCCCGCCGGGCACCGCGCTGTTGAGGAAGAAATTGCGGTTGTACTCGGCCGCGGACTTCACCGCGTCGATGTCGGTCAGCACCGACGCCACCGGGCCGGTGCCACCGTAGGTGTCCAGCGGGTCCGGGTACCGGTTGTAAATCACCTCATGCGGGCCGAGGGGGATCTTCTCCCGCCCGTCCGGCGACGTGTAAATCCAGCCGGCCAGGTACTTTTTCCGGTCGGGTACCGGTGTCATCCGGTCCGGGCGCACCGGCCACAGGCCGACAGGGAAGTTCAGCCGCTCGTCTTGCTCGACGACCCAGTGTGACTTGCCGGTCGTGTCCATCCAGATCTGGCTGATCTCCATCAGGGAGAACCGGGTCCAGAATGTCGTCTCCCGGCCGTCGATGACCATGCTGGCGGGCTTGTTCAGCACGCTGAGCGCCTGGTGCTTGATGACCTCGACGCGCTGATCGGAGCCCTGATCGGAGGTGGTGTACCTTTGCCGGCCGTCCTGCGGTGCCTGGCGGAACAGTTTCCACACGGGGCCCGCGGTGCTGCGGGCCAGCATCGACGCGTTCGCGTACAGGGTGCCGTTGGCGCCGTACGCGCGCATTAGGGCGTCGTCGCCAGGGGCGCCCATCGCCAGGCCCGGCAGCGTGTACATGCCGCCCGCGTCGCCGAACGGGACGGGCGCCGATCCGCGGACCGCCAGCGCCTTCCCGATCAGGCTCACGCCGCTATCCCGTGACCGCGAAGTCGAGCACCAGCATGGACACACCGGTCACGACCCAGCCGGCCACCGGACCGCCGTGGAACGCCCCGAAGTCCACCGATCCCAGCGCCGCGGCCGTCACCACATGCTGCCGGGCCACCGCCGCGAACGCGGCGAGCTTCCCCGGCTTCCCGGTGCGCGTCTTGCGTGCCGCGAGGGCGGCGGTGGCTTTCCCGATCAGCGACCGGCGGCGGGGACGCGGCAGCGCCGCGGTCACCACGTCAGTACCAGCCGTCAGAGATCACTCCGCCAGACTAACAGCCGTTACATTTTAGAACTAACAACCGCCCACGTGACAGGGGTGATTCGTGGTAGCCCTCCGCGACGCCAGCGAACTCCTCTGGCCAGCCGTCGCCGAAACGCTCACCCAGCTCGACCTCGGCAGCGAGGACGCCGCGGCGAAGAAACTGGCCCAGCGGTACGCCCAGGTCATCGACCAGGCCGACGACCAGGCGTGGGCCATGCGGTGGATCGGGCCGCTGCTCCTCGACGCCCTCGAAACCCTCGGCGCCACCCCAGCCGCCCGGGCCCGGCTCACGAAGGGGGGCCAGCCGCCCGATGCCCGCCCGAACCGGCTCACGCAGCTCCGCTCAGCGTCCCGCAAGTAAGAAACTCACCGGCCTCGTCACCCCCCGGCTCTGGACACCGCCGCTCCGCACCCTCAGCCGGCGCACATCCCTCGGCTATGAGTGCGCCGACTTCCAGGAAATCGCTGGTGAACCCTTCCTGCCCTGGCAGCGGTGGGCAGCCATTCACGCCCTCGAACTCATGCCCGACGGCGAGTTCCGGTTCCGCATCGTCCTCATCATCGTCGCCAGGCAGAACGGCAAATCCCACCTCAAGCGCGGCGTCACCGACTGGCGCATGTACATGAACCCGCGCTCCCGCGTTCTCGGCGTCGCCCAGGACGTCTCCCTCGCCCGCGAGCAGTGGAACATGTCCCTGGACACCATCCGCGCCAGCCCCGACCTCGCCGCCGAATTCGACCGGGTCCGCAACGTCAACGGCGACGAGATGTACTGGCTCGCCAACGGCTCCCGGTACAAGATCGGCGCCGCCAACCGCAGGGCAGGCCGCGGCCGCAGCAACGACGAGCTCAACATCGACGAGCTCCGCGAGCAGCGCGACTGGCAGGCGTGGGCCGCCCTGTCCAAAACCACCATGGCCCGGGCCAACAGCCAGATCTGGTGCATGTCCAACGCCGGCGACGACGAAAGTGTGGTCCTCAACCAGCTGCGCGAAGCCGCCCTGGCGCAGCGCGACCCGAGTATCTGCATCATCGAGTACAGCGCGCCTGACGGCTGCGAGCTGGACGACACCGACGCGTGGCGGCAGGCCAACCCCGGCCTTGGCCACATCGTCAGCGCGGCCGCCATCCGCACGGCGCTCGCCACCGACCCGCCGAACGTGTTCCGCACCGAAGTGCTCTGCCAGAAGGTGGACCAGCTCGACGGGGCGATCGACCTCGCCGCGTGGAAGGCCTGCGCCGACCCGTCCGGCACCATGGACGCCTACCGCGGCCGCCTCGCCGCCTGCTTCGACATGGCCCCCGACGGGCAGCACGCCACACTCGCCGTCGCCGCCGTCCAGGCCGACGGCCGGCCCCGGGTCGAGATCGTCAAGGCCTGGAAGAACAGCAACGAAGCGCGCGGTGACCTCCCCGGGTGGCTCGACAAACTCAAGCCCGCCGCGTTCGGGTGGTTCCCCGCCGGGCCCGCCGCCGAGCTCGCGCCCGTCATCCGGCCCTGCGCCATCCGCATCAACAAACGCCCCGGCGTCCGCCAGCCCACGGAGATCCCCGAGAACGGCGAGATCACCGGCCTCAAAGTCGCCGAAGTGTGCCAGGGCCTCGCCGGGCTCACCCGCGGCCGCCAGGTCGTCCACGCCGACCAGGACCTCCTCAACGTGCACGTCCAGTACGCGTCGAAGCTGCCGAGCGGCGACGGGTGGCGGTTCACCCGCAAAGGCGGCGGCGAAGTCGGGCATGTTGATGCCGCCTACGCCGCCGCCGGTGCCATCGAGATCGCACTGTCCATGCCAGCACCGAGGCGGGCACAGATCAGGATGATCGGCTAGCCGACCTTGGCGTGCTCAGAGCGCGCGGGAACCTCAGGAGCTACCTGCAGGTGACTCCCGACAGCGGCCTGCATCTCAGCGTTGGCCACCCGGACCTCTTCCCGGTCCCCACTGTCCACCGCGGACTGCAGGCCCGCGGCCGCCGTGACCAGCCTCGCCCGGGCCGAAGCGACCGCACGGTCAGCATCACGCCGCCGCGCCGTCAGCACGTCATCCTCGTCCTTGCGCCGCGCGGTGATCTCCTCATCCTCCGCGGCACGCTGCTCGGCCAGGATCTCCGACGACGACGCCAGGTCAGACTCACGCCGGCGGGCCGCCTCCTTGTCAGCGGAGTGCTGGTCATGCTGCTGCCGGTCGGCGGTGTGTTCCATCAGACGGCCACCCTTTCAGGGCTTGTCACGGAATTGTTCACAGGTTACGCCGGCGATGTTGGTTGTAGGTATCGCACAACAGGCGGCAATGGGTACCCATCGGGTAGTTATTACGGAGAGTGACTGCTGGAGCAAGGTCGTTAAGGAGGGGAGGGGGAAAAGGGCGAGGCTGGCTCTGAGGAGGCCAAGCTCACTGGACTTTTTCGAACAGTCGCCCGTCGTCGCACGTCAGTGGCACGATTCGAACATAGCCACCGGATGTTGGTCACTCTGCGGAGTCACGCACCGCTATCGTTTGCCGTCACCCGAGATGGCCTGTGATGGCCACGGATTGTAGGAAACCTACAAGGATCGATCCGGGTCGGGTGACTGGCTCCCGTGACTGGCATATCCTGCCTGACCTGGTCGCTGACCTGGCCGCTGACCTGGTCCTGGGCTGGGGCAGGCGTGGTCACCAGGCTGTCCGTGGCTGGGGTGCCGGGTCGGTGGGGCGGCGGGCTGCCCGGTACCCGCCGCCTTCCTGTGCTGTCTTGACGGCATGGCATGGTCCGCAGGCGGCACGGAGGTTGGACAGGGCATGTGTGCCTCCTTGTGTCCTTGGTGTGATGTGGTCACAGGTGGAGGCGGCGTTGATGCAGCCTGGTAGGCGTATCTGGCAGCGCCAGTGATCGCGCCGCATGGCGATGGGCCTGTTCCGCTTGTATTCCGGGTCGCTGTAGGTGGCGTCTGATCTGCGGCGGTCGTCACGGTCGTTAGCCCACGGCATGGCTTCAGGTGGCTGCGGGAATCTGCGCCCAGAGGCAGCACCGCAGCATCACGGCCTGGGCCTTGTCCTGGGTGGTCTCGACAGATATCGAATTTCCTTCGTGATCGTCCACGAAGTGCATCCAGAGCACCGAGCGGCCGAAATCCGGATCGCTGGTCAGGAACATGTGAGATTCGGCTGCGATTTCGGTAGCACGGTCGCGCAGAATCGCCCAGCACGCGTCACGAGCTGGGACGTCGTTCCAGAGGTCGATCGAGAACTCGCCCAGCGTCGCGATCTGCTGCTTGCTCATACGGCTCAGACTGCGGCGTCTGCGGGCACAGGCTGCCCAGCGGCGTCCAGAACTGGCGCTGCGGCGTCTGGCTTCGGGTAGATGTCGCCGAGGCCCTTCAGGACGCTGACCACGATGGAAAGCGCGCCTACGGGAACGTGTGCGACGGCCAGGAGCTCGTCTACCACCGGGTTGCCTTCGAGCGTCTCCAGCTTGGCAGCGGCTGCTTCGTCGATGCCCTCGGCCTTGAGGGCGAGAGCCGTCAGTTCGGTCTTGATTTCGGTGATCAGGCTCACGGGTGCCTCCTGGAGGGTCGCTGCTTGCATGGTAACGCTGACGGGCACGTACGGGTGCCTGTGCGGCAGGTGGCTGGTGAACGCGTCCCAGTCGTGTTCGAGGCGTTCGGCGATGGGTTCGTGGGTCATGGCCGCCACGCCTCGTCGTAATCCGGGTGATCGCTGTAGACGGCGGCAAGGTGGCGCAGCGTTCGGCGCAGTGCTTCCACGTAATCCATTTGCACGGAGCCATCTGACTGATCCGGCCAGTTCCACCCGGTCACGGTGCTGTGCCCGGCCAGGATCGCCCGCTTCGCCGCGACCTCGCGGAGCACCCGCGCCGGGTCGTGGCGGGCGATGTGCTCGCGGGCAGCGGCATCCGGGTTGCCGATCGGCAACCATGCCCGCGCCGCCGCCTCGTCCTCGTCCAGCCGCGCCGTCAGGAACTCCACCAGGTCGCTCATGTCCTCGATCCTCCCTCACGGCGGATGACCTCGGCCTGATGGCGCAGCACTTTGAGGAACGCGCCGAACAAGATGCCTGACCGCTTGCGGCTGCGGGCTTCCAGGATGTCTGCAGCTGCGTCGAGGATCGCCGCGTCATCCATGATGCGTGCCTTCCGCCTTGGTGCCGCTGAGCGCAGGCACGAGTTCGTACAGCCTGTCGTCACCGATCTGGGTGGTCTCGATGGTGACGAGGCTTCTGGCCCGCGCTGTGATGACGATTTCCTCGATGTGCAGGAGGCTGCCGATGAGCCCTGCGGCTTCCAGGGCTTTGGCGAAGTCCTCGGAGCGGATGACGGTCGGGTACTTGCTCATGCTGGCCTCCGTGGCCCGGATCGGCGGTCGCTGGTGTGATCCCGCTGAAGTGCTTCCCACCGGGCTTTGAAGTCGTCCAGCTCCTCGTCTGTGAGGTCGCCCTGGAACGTCAGGATCCCGCCTGGCCCGCGTTCCTGGGACTGCTTGGTGGCCTGGTTGTGCGCGTCGAGGCATGGCCTGCACGGGGGTTCGTGGTGGCGCAGGTGGCGGCGGTAGGCGGCGTTGGTGCCGCAGGGCTGGAGGTTGGCCGGCCAGTACCGCCCGCGGCTCATGCAGGCCACCTGACGAGCGGGACGCGTGGCGGGTGCATGCCGGGCTGGATGTGCCGCTCGCACAGCGGCCACGCGGGGTGGTCCGATGTGGCCGGGATTTCGCCGATTGCTGGTTCGCGGCATCTCACCGGGTCGGCGAAGTTCGGCGCGTAGGCGCACAGCGGCACCTGGTTGCGGCGGTTCACAGGGCTTCCAGCAGCAGGAGGAACGGGACGACCTCGATGTCCATATCGACACAGAGACCATCGCCGGGCCGGTGCAGCGTGAACTTGGACGCTTCGGCGTGCAGGCGGATCTGCTCGCGTTCGGCGGCCCAGTCCTGGTCGTGCGCGGTGTAGGCGTCGGCGGCTCGCATGATGGTGTCGATGCGGTCGGGTGTGGTGTGCATGCCGAGAACGGCTTCGACGACGGCCTGAAGTTCTTCCCTGGTCATGTGTGCTCCTGCTCAGCCAATTCGGCAGCGAGGGGATGGCATTCGGGGCAGCGCCGTGGCGGGTCGCCGGTCTGGCGCGTTGTCTCGTCGCAGCTGCCGCACCACTGTGGTTTGGGTGTGCGCGGCGCGTCAGCGCCGTTGGCGTGCGCACGCCCCTTCCTTCCCGTTAGGGAAGGGGGTTGGGCACCGTCTTGTGGACCGTCTCTAGACGTTCCACTCGACGCTCTACTAGACCGTCTAGAGACGCGTCTCTGTCCTGACATGGCATTACGACGGTTTTCAAGCCATCTCTGCTGCCGTTCTGCCTTCAGTTTCCGTATCGCGAGCACTTTCTCACGCGCCGGGTTATCCACAAGGTAGCGAGGCATGTAGTGACCACCCGGTTCGGTCTCCCACAGGCCGGCATCAGTCAGCTTCCTGGTCCACTCCGGCGTGCCGTACAGGGCGGCGACCTCTGACGGCACATGGCCGTCGAGAAGGTGCCGCGCCACATAGACACCGCATCGGAAGTAGAGCCCCATGGCTGCCGTGCCGGCCCTAGAAACCGCCGGGTCATCGTAGAGCGAATCATCCGCCTCGAACCGTGGCATCAGCGCGCCTGGTGCTTACCGCGCGGCTCGTCCGCGTTGACAAGCTCGGCGGCTATGTCCCTGAGTTCACTAACCTTTCTCCATGCGATCCCGCACATGTAGCGGAACTCGTCCTTGAGGTACTTTTTGCCCATCGCGATATTGATGCACTCGCAAAGGATCTCGATGGGCAGCCCGGCCGACAGGATCGAATCGACGGAATTGCCCCACGTGTCTGGCAGGTCGAGTGAGCATTTCCTGCCCTGCGACATGTATGTCCAGCTGCACCAGGCCTCAAAGAACTCATCACGCAGGGCCTTGCGGCGGTCGTGTTCCAGCAGCAGCGCGTTCGCGGCCTCTGCTATCGCGTTTCCCCAGCGCAGGGCATCGGCGGACACGTCGTCCACGATGGGCGAATCTGGGGCTGTAGAGGTTTTCCCGGTGTTGCACGGCTCGCAGGCGGTGACGAGGTTGGATGGGTCGTCGGTGCCGCCTAGCGCGACAGGAATGACGTGATCGACCCTTAGCTCTGTCTCTGGGGCCGCTTTACCGCAGTACCGGCACGCGTGATTGTCGCGCCGGAGTATTTCGTACCTGAGTCGCTTACTGACGGCCACTCCATTGCTTCCTGTCTCTCGTCGCCGGATAGGTCTGTGCGGCCCGTCCTGCACGTCTAGGGGCTCATGGCGGCGTCCTGGATACACCAGACGGTGATGGCGGCACCTGGCGTGCCGAGCGCGTACTCGTCCTCACCCGGGTAGGCCTTGGCGATCTGCGCCCGCACGATCTGCGCGTCGTCGGCGAACACCTCCCCTGTCAGGGCGTCCAGCGTGGAGCGCAGCAGCTTGTCGAGGTCAGGGCGCTTGCATGGCCAGGTGCGGGTCCGCTTGGGTGCGCTGGCCGGCTTGGGCACGGTGAAGGTCACCGATATGCCGAGAGGGCCTGCGAGCGGTGGCCCGGTCATGGCGAGCGCCGCGGCGTTCTTGACGTCCTGCCGCCATGTGCGCAGCGGTCCCTTGTTGTCGTTGACGACGGCGACGCGGCCGGTGTAGACGCCGGCTTTGCGGATGGCGAACGCTGATTTGCTGCCTTGCGGGGCTGGCGTGCCGTGGACGGTGAAGCTCAGCGCGCTACTCATCGCCAGCGCGTTCCTGCGGGTCGTCGCCCAGCTCGTCACGCCATGGTGACTGCGCGAGCATCTCGCCTGGATCTTCCAGGTAGGACACGGGTGTCCATGCGCCGAGGAAGTGCTGCTCGACGGCGACGAGGAGCAGCTGTGAGCCTTTGCTGCCGGTGAACACGGCAAGCCGCTCACCTTTGCGGACGGCTTTCTGCCATCGCGGGAGGTAGGCGGCGTTCAGGTACAGCGCTGGCGCGGCGGCGGCCATGGGCCTGCCCAGGACGGCGGCGAGTGTTTTGCGCCAGGAGCCGAGCGGGTCGCTCGACGGGTCACGGTGGTCGTGCAGGACCAGGCGGGTGCCGTCGTCGGCTTCCAGGGTGATCGCGAGCCGGTCCACGGTGGTTTCGCGGCCGACGACGGTGACGGGGATGGGTGCGACGTCGATGGTGATCCGCAGGGGCGGGTCGGCGTCTTTGCTGAATGTGAACAGGCGGAGTGAGGCTGCGGCGTCGGTGGCGCGGACGTGGACTGGCCCGGGGGTGTCCCACAGCCGTAGCCCTGGCTTGAGTGCGTGCCGTTCGGCGGCGAGGGTGTAGCGGTCGAACGCGACCGCGTAGATGGCGTACTGGGCGGCCTCGATCCTGACGGCGGACAGTTCGCGGTCATCAGCGTCGGTGCTGGCGTGCGGCAGGACGGGCGTGATCAGCTCGTGCCATTCGCGGGTGGTCATGTCAATCCGGGTCATCTGCGATCCTTGTCGTGGCTGGTGCGGCTAGACGCGGTCCGGCCCGCTACTCCTTGGCGGGCCGGACCGCTGCGGGTTACGGCAGCAACCAGCGCTGGTTGGGGTTGCCCTTGCAGGTGGACAGGATGAGCTGCACCCCGTTGATGGCGTAGCCCTTGTCAGTCAGGCACTTGCCGGACTCCGGGTTCCGCAGCTGGCTGTGCACGTACGCGGACCACAGCTGGGCTCCGGTGCCGTTGCAGTGGTACCGGTTGATCAGCGTCCCGTTCGCGCCACCGGACAGCCGCACGTCCATGCACCCGCCCAGCGTGGTCAGGCTGATCGTCCCGCCCGCGTGGGTGAACACGCCCGGCGCGACAGTCCAGTTCTGGGCGCTGGTCCCGTTGCAGGTGTAGATGTCGATCTTGTTGAAATCGGTGGTGCGGGACAGCCAGTCATCGGCGCAGCGGGCGCCATATCCGACGATCGGCCCTGGCACGTTCGTGTACGTGTAGTTGTCACCCACGACCACTGGGCTGGTGATTCCGTCGTCAGTGACCCGGACGTCCACCACTCCCGGCCGGATCCCCGGCGGGACGATCACGTTGCACGTGGCGGCCGGCGCTGGCACACACGAGACGATGTGCGCCCTGACTGTCCCGAAGTAGATCGAGGCAGGCCACTGGGTCGTGGCCGGGGCGACGATGTGGTTCGCCGGGTCGGTCAGGTTGCTGGCGCCGGTGACGGTGACAGTGTTCCCGCCTGCGAGCACGCCGGTGTCACCAGTGATGCTGACCACGCTGGGCGCTACCGAGGCCATGGCGGCGTCGCCGAACATGAAACTGGGTACCGCTCCGGCGGTGACCACGGCGAAAGCCGCGGCCGCGCCGAGGATGAGCTTCTTCATCGTGTTCCTTTTCATGGGGTCCCAGTAGCCGTGTGGCTGCCGGTTTGGTGCGCAGTCCCGGCCGCCATGCGAAACGGCCAGGACCGCGGTCTATGGGGCGGCGAACAGTAGCTGAGCGTCATTCCCGGTGCTCACCGCGGCCAGGTTCTTGACTGCCTGCCGGTAGTACGACGGCTTGAGTTCGGCCCCGACCGCGCGGCGGCCGAGCTCCACGGCCACGTACGCCTCAGACCCGACGCCGAGAAACGGGGTAAGGACCGTCTCACCCGGGTTGGTGCGCATGTCCACGCAGCGCCGGATCACATCCAGCTGGAGCGGGTGAACGTGCTTCTCGTCCTCTTCGTCGCGGGACTCCTTGTACGGCAGCACCGCCATGACGTCCCGGTCGCCAAACTGGCCGAGGTTCCCGTTGATGTCGTCCCACACGGATGAGGCGTACTGCCGCCACACCCACTGCGAGTAGCGGTTCTCAATCTGGCTGCCTGTCCAGCCCTGGTAGCGAAGCACGTCAGCCGGCGGGCGGCTGGCCCCGTGGTAGGTGGTGAAACCGTCCGGGTGCGTCACCGGCACCGGATTCGTGCCGCGCCTGCGGAAGATCAGCAGGTAATCCGCTGAGGCCAGCCCGGCGCGGTCCGAGTTCTCCACAGTGGTCTGATGGGTCAGATCCTTGACCATCGTCCGGTTACGGACAGCCAGCGGTTCTTTCCAGATCGAGTGACGGCCTACGTAGCCAAAACCGAGCCGGGCGTGCATCCGGATGATGTCACCGGGGAAGTCGGCGAGGGTGTCGCCGCCTGAGTTGCCTGCCGGGACATCCATGCAATGCACGGCGGTGACCCGGCCCGGCATGGTCAGCCGGGCGATGTCCGCGACCACGTACTCGTAGTGCTCCATGAACTCGCCGTAGCTGCGGCAGTTCGACAGGTCACGCTCGCTGGATGAGTAGTGGTACAGCCCGGCGAACGGCGGGCTGTACACCGACAGGTGAACTGAGGCGTCCGGCAGCCCGGCCATCACCTCGATGCAGTCGCCGAGGTAGAGGGCGTACCGGTCGGTGACCTGCTGGTCTAGGACGTTACCCATGACGGGACCTCCGCTTGCTTGCCGTAGGCGGTGGCGCGCTGAATCGTCTGCGCGTCCCGCATGTGCGCGGTCAGGGAAGAGAACATGACATCGGCCTGCGCCGCTTTGCGTTCCAGGTTCGCCAGGACCTTCTCGCCGCCCGTGGTGGTGACCACATCCACGATCACCGGTTCCGTCTGGCCGAACCGCCAGCAGCGGCGGACCGCCTGGTACATCTGCTCGAACGAATGACTGGGCATGTAGGTCATCCGGTGGCAGTGCTGCCAGTTCAGCCCCCATGCCCCCAGTTTTGGCTTGGTGACCAGGACCCTGATTTCGCCCCGGCTGAACGCCGACAGCCGTTCCTCTTTCACCTCGAGGCTGTCTGAGCCGCTGACCTGGACGGCACCGTCGATCAGTTTCGTGAGCAGGTCGCCCTCGTCGTTCAGCTGGCACCATGCGATACCCGGCTGCGCGTCAGCCAGCAGTTCCGCGGCCTTCTCGCACCGTTCCACGATCGTGCGGCGGGTCTCCTCCCGCTCCTCCTGCAAGCCGTTCGCCGGGACGTCGAACAATGTTCCCTCGGCCAGCGTCCGGGCCTTCACTACATGCCGCCGGGTTTCCAGTGGCGGCAGGACATACCCGTCATCACTGAACCCGAGATCAGACGGCCTGCGCGCGACCCGCGCCCATGACGAAACCCAGCGCCAGAACGCTTCCTCCGCATGACCCTTGAACCGCCACACGTCACGGTCCTTCACCCGGTACTTGCCGTGATAGGCAGCCGAGGTGCGCATCTTGTTGGTGAAGAACCGCGAGAGCATGTCCATGTGCCCGAGGTAGCCGAGGGCTTCGCTGGACGTGCCCAGCTCGATGTAGTCGTTCGGCGCAGCGGTAGCGGTGGCCAGCAGCCGGTACGGCATGGTGCGCAGGAACTCGGTCACCAGGGCCCGGCGCTTGCCGTCGAACGCCTTGATGCAACTGGACTCGTCGCACACCACCCCACCGAAATCGGCCGGGCTGAACTTCTCAAGCTGCTCGTAGTTAGTGACCGTCACCTCGGCGGGGATCTTGCCGTTACGCGAGATCGCGGCACCGATGCCGAACTTCTCGGCCTCGGCCGCCATCTGGAACGTGACCCCCAGCGGGGTCAGCAGCAGCACGGGCTTCCCGGTGTGCTTCCAGACGTTCTGTGCCCATACCAGTTCCTGGGGGGACTTGCCCAGGCCGCAGTCCTCGAACAGGGCGGCTTTGCCCTGGCGGATCGCCCACCCGGTGAGCATCGACTGGAAGCCGAACAGGAAATCCGGCAGCCATAGTGGCTCGAAGCCGTCGCCGTCTACTGTCTGCGCTTTGCTGGCCAGGAAGTCCGCGTAGTCCATCACTCCCCCATCCCCGGCAGTTGCGGCGGCTGGATGACGTACCCGGTGACCTGCGGCCCTGGCCGGTGCCCGCGCTGGTTGCGCTGCGCCTTGGCCAGCGCGGCCTGTGCGGCCTTCACCTGGGCGCGCTGCGCCGCGTGCCTGGACCCCTCGCACTCGTGCAGGGCGTACCGCTTCGCGGGCGCCGCGGTCGTCTCACCGGCGGCGAGGAACCGTGCCTG